>ERZ761609.382-NODE-382-length-53241-cov-37.293987_pt1 | contig 53241 bp, 53 predicted proteins | sample MGYA00511163_ERZ761609 | MGnify/ENA primary metagenome ERZ761609 (study PRJEB28899, sample SAMN02445070) | bioreactor sludge metagenome | biome: EBPR sludge | place: Australia: Brisbane, Thorneside Wastewater Treatment Plant | collected 2011-12-16 ... | reverse complement strand
CGACGTCTGCCCTATACAAATCAACCACTTATCGCGACTCGTGTCGAACTCGGGGATCCTGAACGTCCAGTTTTGCAAACAGTTCGGTGGACAGGTAGGTGCCGCTGGCGCTGGCCGAATATGCAACCGATTTCGCATTCAACAGCGTTTGCGTCAGCGCTGTCACCGTGCTGATGTCTGGTTTTGGCGTCCCCTTGCGTACAGCCGCACCGATTTGTGAGCGCACCACGTCCACACGTGAGCCCGTCACCAATTTGCCATCGCGCATCAGCGCCTCAAGCCCACCCTCGGACAGGATGACCAGGTCAAACGCCTCGCCACGGGCAAATCGGCTGGGGATGGAGTCTGGCGCATTGCCAATGGAGGCTCCGTAAGAACTGATGACTTTGTGGCCCGATGCGGCCTCGTAAATGGGCACCAGTTTCTTGTAGGCCTCGGTAAAGGCCCCCGACGTCACAACCCTGATTTCTCCCGCCAGTGCGGCTTGCGTGGCAATCAGCGCCAACAGGATGCCACCCAGTGCGCGGCGGGTGCAGTTGCGTGAAAGTTGACAGAAGATGCGCATATCTTGTCTCCGTATGTGGTGGGAATGTCGATCGGGCTTCGCCCGTCACTGCATGGTGATTTTTCGCTCGCGGATCACGCGGGCCCATGTGACCGATTCGCGTTCGATTTCTTTGGCCAGTTCCTCCCGGGTACCAGGTTGTGGTGGCATGCCGTGGCTGTTGAGTTCAGCGACCACGTCTGGGCTCTTGAGTACCTTGACCAATTCGGTGTTCCAGCGGTCCAGGATGGGGGCGGGGACTTTGGATGAGGCCACAAATGCATACCAGTTGGTGGCGCTGTAGCCCGGAAAACCCGATTCGGCGATGGTGGGGACTTGGGGCAGCTGGGGCAGCCGCTTGGGCCCGGTGGATGCCAGCGGCACCAAACGGCCTGTCTGGATGTGCGGCTGTGCCGTGTTCAACGTCGAGTAGTACATGGCCACGCGGCCACCCAGCAGGTCTTGCAGCGCAGGGGCACCGCCTTTGTACGGCACGTGCACGGTGTCGATCTTGGCCATGTCGTCCATCAACTCACCGGCCAGGTGTGATGCCGATCCGGCACCTGTGGATGCGTACTCCAGTTTGCCTGGGTTGGCTTTGGCGAAGGAAATGAATTCGGCAAAGGTCTTGATCTTGGTATCTGCCCCCACCACCAGCACGTTGGGGAAGTTGACCCCCATGGTGATGGGCGCCAGGTCTTTCACCGGGTCGTAAGGGAGCTTCATGAGGTGTGGCGCAATGGCCAGTGGGCCGACCGAACCGAACAGGATCACGCTGCCATCTGTGGGGGCGGATTTGGCCACGTACTGGTGTGCGATGTTGCCTCCCGCGCCAGCCTTGTTGTCGACGATGACAGGCACGCCCAGGTTGTCGCCCAGCTTCTTGCCGATCAAGCGTGCCGCAGCGTCGGCAGCCCCCCCCGCAGCGAACCCCACCACGATGGTCAGGGGCTTTTTGGTTGGAAATTCTTGAGCATGGGCGGCAGGTATTGACAGCAACGCGATGGCGGCGCATGCGCTGGCGCTGCCACGCAGGAAATGGCGTTTGTTCATGTTGAAATCCAGTGACGGAGGGTTGTGAAGGGAGGTGCGATGGGAGGGATTCAGTCGTCGCCCAGTGCCAGCGTGCTGGGCAGGCGTTTTTCCACGTTGTGGCGCAGCAGCGCGGCGGTGCGGAATACGCCGTGTGCGAACTTGCCGTAAGGCAGCGTGGCAAACAGCGCCATCACCACGCCCAAGTGCACCGCCAGCAGGGCAGGCATGGCTGAGGTGCCACCGGCCAGCCACAGGGCCAGGCCGCTGGAGCTGGTGAGGAACAGCAGGGCGATGAAGCCCATGTCCATGGGTTTCTGTGCCGCGTCACCGTGCAGCGGGTGGCGTTGCAGATTCAGCTTGAACAGCCACAGCGTGCCCAGCACCAGCATCACGCCACCCGTCACGCCCAGCAGTTTGGGCAGGCTGGGCAGGGCGTAGGGCGCGGGTTGGTTCAGCACGTAGTGGTACAGCGTGGCCACGCTGGTGGCGGCAAAACACAGCAAAAAGCCGTAGAAGGTGAGGTGGTGGGCGCGACGGCGTGCGTGGGTGTAGGCGTCGTCTGCGTTGTTGCAACCCTCGCCGTGACCGCCGTCCAGGTACTTCAGCGTGGCCACGTTGCCCAAGGCTTCTTGCGTGGCGGCGGGCGTCAGCGGCGCCGATGGGGTGGCAGGCCCTGCGGTGCCCGGCGCGTGGCAACTGGTGGCGGGCGACACGTCGCGCCAGAAGCGGCGCACGCCCAGCGCCAGGGCCAGCGTGGCAAACAGAAACACGGGTGCAAACAGGCCCACCAGCAGGTTGTGCGGGAACACGCTGTAGAAGTTGGCACCGGGTGCCATGCCCCACAGCGTGCCGTTCAGTGCAAGCGCCAGCAGCAGGAACAGCGCCAACCCTGCGGCCAGTGCCACGCTCAGCGTCAGGCCGTTGCGCTGGTACAGCGTTCCCAGCGCAGGCGGCCAGGCGTAGTCGGCGTAGGTCTGGCCGCGCACGGTGGCCATGGCCTGCGGCACGTTGATGGCAAATTCGTGCGGCGGTGCGTATTGGCAGGCGTGCAGGCAGGCACCGCAGTTGTGGCACAGGTTGGCCATGAAGTGGATGTCGGCCTTGCCAAACTCCAGACGCCTCGTCATGGCCGGAAACACGGCGCAAAAGCCTTCGCAGTAGCGGCAGCCATTGCAGATTTGCAATTGCCGGGCCACTTCCGACTCGGCTGCGGTCAGGTGTGTGGTCATGGCGTGGGGGGGAATTGGTTCGCCATTGGCCAGGGCACGGGCGTCCCGTGCCAGCGCTTCCAAGGGGGGCAGGGCTTTGTCAGGCGTTTGCATGCTGGCCTCCTGTCTGCGCCATGGCTTTGACCGCTTGCGCGGCTTGCGTGCCGGCAATGCGCCCAAACGCGGTGCCGATCGACATGCCCACCCCGGCGGTGTAGCCCTTGCCCAGCACGTTGCCGGCCATCATTTCGCCCGCCACAAACAGGTTGGGGCTGGGCTGGCCACCGAAGTGCACTGCGGCGGTGTCGTCGGTTTTCAGGCCCAGGTAGGTGAAGGTGACGCCGGGCTTCAGCGCGTAGCCGTAGAACGGCGCGGTGTCGATGGGGCGGGCCCAGTGGGTTTTGGCGGGTGCCACGCCCTCGGTGTGGCAGTCGTCCAGCGCGGTGTGGTCGAAGGTGCCCACGCGGCAGGCGGCGTTGTAGGTGTTCAGGGTGTGCATGAAGGTGTCCACGTCCAGGCCCAGTTGACGGGCCAGGTCGGGCAGGGTGTCGGCTTTCACGCCGGGAAACACAGGGGGCATGAAGCGGCCCACGGCCTTGGCATCGATGATGGAGTAGCCCACCTGTCCGGGCTGCTGCGCCACCAGGCGGCCCCAGATGGCGTAGCGTTTGGGCCAGAAGTCTTCGCCTTCGTCGTAGAAGCGGCGGGCCTCGCGGTTGACCACCACGCCCAGCGACACGCAGTCGATGCGGGTGCAAATGCCGCCGTCGTACAGCGGTGCCCGTGCATCAATGGCCACCATGTGGGCCTGCGTGGGGTCGCCAATGGTGTCGGCTCCGTGGTCGTCCAGCAGGTGTTTGAGAAGAACACCCTGGTTGTAGCGGGTGCCGCGAATCAAAAAGTTGTCTGCCGGGTGTTCGCCGCGCTCGTTCTGGCCCCAAGCCTCGCGCAGCCACTCGCGGTTGCTCTCGAACCCCCCGGCGGCCAATACGCAGCTGCGCGCGGTGATGCGTTCGCGGGTGACCTGCCCGTTTGGTTGTGTGACAGACACATGGGCCGCTACAAAACGCGTGCCATCCATCTCGATGCGGTCCGCCGTACATTGGTAGCGCACCTGAATGCCCAGACGTTCGGCGCTGCGGTAGTAGGCGTTCATCAGCGCCTTGCCGCCGCCCATGAAAAAGGCGTTGGTGCGGGCCGTGTGCAGCGCACCCGACAGCGAGGGCTGAAAGTGCACGCCGTGGCTGTGCATCCAGGGGCGGCAGGTGCCGCTATCGCGGATGACGCGGCGGGCCAGGTGCTCGTTGGTCAGGCCCCCTGTGACTTTGAGCAAGTCTTGCCAGAACTCCTCTTCGGTGTATGCATCGACCAGCACGTCTTGCGGACCGTCGTGCATGCAACGCAGGTTGCGTGTGTGCGCCGAGTTGCCGCCGCGCCATTCGCGCGGGGCTGCTTCCAGCACCCGCACACTGGCTCCGGCTTCGCGGGCCATGAGCGCGGCGCACAACGCGGCGTTGCCGCCGCCAATGACCAGCACGTCAACAGACGCATCCGGGGGAGTGTGTGCCATAATTTTTAGGTAAAAAGATGCCATACCGATTGTCCTGCAAGCGGTTTAAGCTACTGAATTGTGATATCAGGCCGCCGTGATGTTGGCGCGCTTGACGATGTCTTTCCAGATGCTTTGTTCGCGTTTGATGAACGCCGCAAACTCACTGGACGGGCCGCCGCCGCCCACGGCGTTGTCGGTGGCAAAGCGTTCGGTCACCGCGCTGGATTTGAGGGCCTTGAAAGACTCTTCCTGCAGACGTTTGACGATCTCGGGCGGCGTGCCGGCCGGGGCCATCATGCCGTACCACTGCGAGGTTTCAAAGTCTTTGTAGCCCATCTCGGCCACCGTGGGCACGTCGGGCAGGGCTGAAATGCGTTGTTGCGTGCCGACCGCAATCGCGCGCAACTTGCCCGAGCGGATGTAGGCACCCAGCGCAGGCAACCCGGCGCTGCTGGCGTGCGTGCGGCCGCTGAGCAAATCCACCAGTTGCGGGCCTGTGCCGCGGTAGGGGATGTGCGTCAGCGACATGCCGGTGACCAGTTTCAGGTATTCCATGGCCAGGTGCCCTGCGCTGGCGTTGCCGGCCGAGCCGTAGTCCAGCTTGCCGATGTTTTTCTTGGCATAGGCCACGAATTCCTGCAGGTTTCTGGCCGGGATGTCGGGGTGGATCACGAACACGTTGGGCACCTTGGCCAGCAGCGTCACCGGCACAAAGTCCCGGTTCACGTCGTAGGGCTGGTTGGCCAGCATGTAGGGGTTGACCGCCAGCGTGCCCACATGGCCGAGGATGACGGTGTGGCCATCCGGAGCAGCCTTGGCCGCTTCCTGCATGGCAATGACGCCCGCTGCGCCGGGCTTGTTTTCCACATACACCGACTGGCCCAGTTGCTTGGTCAGTTCGGACGACACCGAGCGCGCCACGATTTCGGACGTGCCGCCGGGTGCAAACGGCACGATGAACCGGATGGCCTTGGCTGGCCAGGGGGCCTGCGCCTGCGCTGCCGCAGGCAACAGGGAAGCACCGGCCAAAGCCAGGGTTTGGCGGCGGGTCAGTGGGGTGGTGGCGTGCATGGCGGTGTCTCCTCGTTGTGGTTGTGGAAAGGGCATGAAGGTCAGAACTGGTAACGCCGCAGGCCACCGTCGACCGGAATCACGGCCCCGGTGATGTAACTGGCGCGGGGACTCGCCAGGAAGGTGACCAGGTTGGCCATGTCTTCCGGCTCGCCGTAGCGGCCCATGGGAATTTCGTTTTCGCACTGCCATTGCCGGTATTCAGGCGTGTAGTTGCGGAAGATCTGCTCGGAATGGATGCGCCCGGGCGGCACGCAGTTCACTGTCACACCGTGCGGGCCCACCATGCGCGACAGGCCCTTGGCCCAGCTGTGGATGCCCGCTTTGGCACAGAACGCGCCGTTGGTGTGTTCCGGTTCGCTTTTGCCTGTGATGTTGATGATGCGGCCCCACTTGCGTTCGATCATCTGGTCGATCAGCGCATCGGCCACCTGGCGTGGGCGGTGGAAGTTCAGGGTGATGGCCTCTTGCCAGCGGTCTTCATCCACGTGCAACTCCTTGAAGCTGCGCGAGCCGCCGGCGTTGTTCACCAGTATGTCCACCCGGCCCAGGCCTGCCATCGCGGCAGTGGCGAGTGTTTTGGCCGCGTCGTCGGCGTACAGGTCGGACTCGATGATGACGGGCGGCTTGCCCCCGGCGTCGGTGATTTCTTGGGCCACTGCCTCGAGCAGGTTCACGCGGCGGGCCGAAATGGCCACCCGCACGCCCTCGGCAGCCAGCGCCAGCGCAATGCCCCGGCCAATGCCCGTGCTGCCACCCGTGACGAGGGCGGTTTTGTCTGAAAGATGAAGATCCATGGTGTGTTTCCTGGTGCAGTGATGGATGACCCAGCCACTGTAGAAAACACCGGATGACTTGTGCAGGGCGGCAAGCGCATGGGGCCATCACGATTCGTGATGGCTGCGCATCCGAATCACAGGGGCGTGGCCCCGAACCACAGCCCTTGCCGAACGAGTGTGCGGGCGCAGTCGGCCAACACCACGCGCGCGGCGAGCGCGGCGGGCGGCAGTTCGTCGTCCGACAGGCTGCACAGGAGGTTCTGGCGGGTCACGTGCGGTGCACTGATCCGTGCCAGCCTGAAGCGCGTGGCGGCGTCCGCAAAGCGTGCCACGGCTGCACCGGGTTGGAGGGTCGCACCCAACCCGGCATCCACTGCTTCCATCAGCATGGCCAGCGAGTCGATCTCCAGCACCACCCTGGGTGTGATGCGGGCTTGCGCAAACGCCGCATCCAGTGTGCTGCGCAGACCGTGGGGGCCGGTGGGGAGGATGAGGGGTTCATCCGCGAGTTGGCGCAGTTCGGTGGTCTGCGGAAAGTCGGTCCGTGAATGGGTGGCCGAAGCCATGAAGAACAGGTCTTCCTCCAGCAGTGGCATCACGCTCCACCGGCGGGCGGTCTGCAGGTTGTGGCTGGCGTGGATGCGCGAATCGAACAGTACGGCCAGGTCCAACTGGCGCGCATTGAGCATGGCAGCCAGATGGCCTGACAGGCTTTCGACCATGTGCAGCCGCACATCGGGGTAGCGCTCGCGCATGGCCCGCATCAGCGGCAGCCCCAGCACCGCTGCGGTGGTGGGGGCCAGGCCCACACTCACGGTGCCCGACAGGCGGGCCTGTTGTGCGGCCCGCATGGCCTGGTCGGCGTGGCGCAGGGTCAGTTGAGCCTCGCGGTAAAAGGCCACACCGGCCTCAGTGGGAATGACGCCTTGGGGACTGCGTTGCAACAGGCGGGTGCTGATGTCGCTTTCCAGCCTGCTGATGTGCTGGCTCAGGCCAGACTGGGCCAAATCCAGGTCGAGCGCGGCACGGCTGATGCTGCCCAGTTCGACCACACGCACGAAATAGCGCAACTGCTTGAGTTCCATCGTTCGCATGATGGCACAGCCCTGCCGAGGGTTTCGCCCGGTGTGTGTCGGCAACCGTCGCCGATGTCGACGGGTCGCCAGGTGTCGGCGGGTGGACGGTCTGAACGTGGTCAGATCATTGGCCTGAGAGGCTGCGCTCCAGCTCGCTCATGCCACCGGGCAGGTCAATGGCGGCTCCCTGGCTGCGCATGGCAGAGCCCAGCGCATGCAGGGTGCGGAACAGGTGGTGTGCCCGGCTTTGCTCGCCCATCTGCCCGATGCGGACAATGGGCATGCCGAACGAGCCTGATATCTCCACCTTGTGTTCGGTGCTCATGCGCAGGCGCAGCGCGGCAGAGTCCACCCCGTCGGGCAGGCGGATGCCCACCACCGAGTTCAGCCGTGCGGTGGGCTCCACGAACAGCGACAGCCCTAGGCCCTCGACACCCGCTTGCAACGCCTGGGAACAGCTCTGGTGGCGGGCAAACCGGTTTTCCAGCGTTTCCAGGCACACCAGCCGCAGCGCCTCGTGCAGCGCCAGGATGCCCGAGGTCGGCGCGGTGTAGTGGTACTGGCCTTCCGACCAGAAGCCGTAGGCCTTCTGTGCGTCCAGGCACCAATGCGTCAGTGGCGCACGCCGCTGGCGGATGGCGGCGAACGCACGTTCGGAGAAGGCGATGAGTGACACGCCCGGGATGCTCGACAGGCCTTTCTGGCCTCCGGTCAGCACCGCGTCGATGCCCCAGTCGTCCATGTGCAGCGGCATGGTGGACAGGGTACACACGGCATCCACCACCACCAGGCAACCCAGTTCGGACGCGCCACGGGTGATCTCGGGCAGCCAGCGGTTCCACACGGTGTTCGACGTTTCGCCCTGCACCAGGGTGATGACCTTTGGCCTGAGTGCCTTGACCTGGGCCAACACGGCATCGGGGTCGGCGCATTGCGTGCCTTCTACCAGGTGCTCGGTCACCTCGGCACCCACGCGGCGGGCCATGTCGGCCATGCGGGCGCTGAAGTAGCCGTTGCACACAGCCAGCATGCGGTCGCCCGGCTCCAGCAGGTTGGCTATGGCCATTTCCATCGTGGCCGAGCCCGGACCGGCCACGCCCAGGATGTAGGGCGTGTTCGACTGGAACACGTAGCGTGCCATGTCCTTGACCTGGTTCAGCACCTGCCCCATCACCGGTCCGAGGTGGTTGATGACCAACGAGTTGGCATAGGCCACGGGGGCGGGGATGGGCACGGGCCCGGCACCCATCATCAGCAGCGGCTCGTCGGGCAGGATCTGGTCCAGCGTGTGCACGGTGGGGCAGGCGATGGTGGTCATGGCGGTGAACGGGTTGGGTGGAACAAAAATGGCACCCGAAGGTGCCATGTGGGTGAGCGTGGTGGGGGACTCAGAATGTTAGGGCGAACCTGTAGGCGTCAAGAATGAGCAAAAAAATGAAAAAATCTTTTAAATTCATGCACTTACGGTAGTTTTTCTGACAAAAATAGCCGTGAGCTAAATTGCCGCGTTAAGTTTTGGCCCCATAAGTTTCAAATCTTTACGCACTGTTTAACTCGAAGGTTTACGCTGCTTGCGCTTAGAAAGACACCCGAAAAGTCGGCGAATCCTCCGGCTTGGAGCCGCGCCGGTCGTAGACCCTGGTCGTGCTGATATTGGCATGGCCCAGCCACTCCTGTACCTTCGCAATGTCAGCGTTGTGCTCCAGCGCACAGGTCGCAGCTGTGGCGCGCAGCGCATGTGGCCCCATGTTCTCCCCGGTGATGCCCAGCTGCTTCATGTAGCGCACCACCACTTCCGAGTACACACCGCTTGGCGTCAACGCCGTGGCCGTGTGCCCGGCTCTCTGATTTCGGATCGGGCGAAACAGCGGGCCGTCCTTGTCGGCACCATGCCCTGCCATTTCCAGGTATTCGCTGACCAGGCGCAAGGTATTGGAATGGGTGGGGATGTAACGCAGCTTGCCCCCTTTGCCATGCACCCGCAGATGCGGCACTCCCCGGCGCTCGTGGTTGAAGTCCTTCACCAGTAGGTGAGTCAGTTCTTCCCGCCGCAAAGCATGGAACAGCAGCACCGACAGGATCGCCCGGTCCCGCTTACCTTTCATTGTGTCCGCCGGGGGTGCCTCCAGCAGTTGGCGCGCCTGCGCGTCGCCAAGAGCGGGGGTTTTCCCCTCATAGGTATCGACCTTGGGGCGCTTCACACCTTTGACCGGGTTGTGCGTCACTGCGTTGGAGTCACACAGGTACTCATATAGAGAGGCGAGGGCGGCCAGCTTGCGCCGGATGCTCGATCCGGCGAGGCCTTGCTTTTCCAGATCGGCCCGCCAGGCGAGAACATGGCCACGGGCCACCGTCCTGAATTCTTCAGGAGACTGAATGCCTACGAACGCCATGAACGCCTTGATGTCGCTTTGGTAGGCACGACGGGTCTGGACGCTGGCCAGATCGGCGAACCACTGGGCCTCTGGGGGTACATCGGCCAGGCGGTGGAACTCTGCCTGGGTCAGCAAGCTTCTTGGGGGAATTTCAATCAGATCCACTGCTACACCTTTGCTCATGCACAACTGATCGGGTCTGCCAATTCGTCCGTTCGTGGCGGGCCTTCTGAATATTCCACCCAAACCCGCCGCCCCTTGCAAGTCTGAGCGTGTCAGCATCCGACTTTCGATAGATCAGCAGCAAGTCAGGCTTGACGTGGCATTCACGGTAGCCCGCCCAATCACCACTCAGGTCATGGTCTCGGTATTTGGCCTCCAGCGGCTGGTCTGTCACCAGTGCCACAAGAACGGGTCGCAGATCACTGTCGAGCGTGGCTCGTTGCGGGCCTTTGGCCTCGCGCTTGTAATCGCGTTTGAAGGCCGTCGCGCGGTCAATCGTCCGCATGCAGGTCAGACATCAGGTCGTCAACGCTTGCGAACCGCTTGCCCTTCCCGGCTTCAAGCTCGGCAATAGCCTTGCGCGTAGCCGCGTTAGGGGCCTTTACCTCGAAGGGTAAACGGCGCTCATCGGCGATGCGCAGCATCAGCAAGCGGATGGCATCAGAGATGGACAGGCCCATCGCATCGAGTGCATCAGCGGCACGCTCCTTGGTGTTGGCGTCGATGCGAGCGCGGACATAGGTATCAGCGGTGCTCATGGCGGCTTCCTTTGGAACTGGTTTAGGTCGTTCATTGCAGTCCTATTGTGGCTACAATTCAAGTGGGCTTTCTCATTTTCTTGAATCCGCGAGCCACCTACCTGTCCGCCAGCAATAGGCAGGATTTTTCAGCGCCTGCGCAGCAGAAATTCAAGTGCGAATTTCGGTAAAAACCTGTTGCAACACGGCTGGAGGAAGCACCTCACGCGAGGGGTTTGCCCTGGCTCTTGAACCAAGCCATGACATCGATGCGCTGGCAGCTGCTGCTTGAGCGGGCGATAAAACTTTCCACGCTCAGCACCCACCCAGTCCTGCGCTTGCAGGGGTGGCAAATCAGAGACGTCGATCTCGCTCTCGGGCATGGCCGCCAATGCAGCCAGCTCTTTGCGAACAGATTCAGGCAGATCTGACTTCATTGAGCAAATCGGGGTGTTTGTCCAGCAGTTTGAAAAGCTTGACCAAGGCCAGTGGCGGTTTGGTTTTTCCGTTTTCGTAACGGGAGAATGCGTTGATGCCCCCGCCGAAAAAGTCCGCAGCCTCGCGCTGGCCGAGGTCCAACTTCTTGCGCACATGGACGATGAAGCTCGGGTCAACGATGGCTGCGTTGACCTGTTTTTTGAATGCCTGCATTTCGCGCATGACGCGGTCTGTTTCCGCCATGTCGGTGATGGACTCATCACAAGCAGGGCAGAAATCGGCCGTCACAGCGGGAATGACAGTGGTCTCACCTTTATAGAAATAGGGCACATCACGGGTGTCGTGCATCAGTTCGGCTGCGCCGCACACAGGGCATTTCATGCTCATAACTCCTTGAAAGACACGAGCAGTACGTCTTCAAAGTCCATAGACCTGCCTGACAGCAGACTCCACCGCAACCAAATCGGCAGGAGACATCTCGCCCAGGAATTTACCGATGCGCATCTTGTCGATGGTGCGCAACTGGTGACACAAGGCAACCGAGTTTGGCCCCGCCGAGGGCACACCGACCACCACAGGCGGCAGTACCTTGGCCGAGGTGGAAAGCGGCATGACACCGACCTGACGCAGCCTGACGTTCAACGGTGTGATCGAAAAAATCAGGCAAGGCCGCGCAACACCCTGCTGCTCACTGCCCTTGGTGGGTTCCAGATTGACCCGGTAAATCTGCCCGCGCTTGTATTCCATAGATGACAACGATCAATTCAAGCTGTCCAGGCCATCGGCCACGGTGGCATCCCACAGCTTTTCGTCATCGCGGCATTCGGCAAAAGCCGGATCGGTCATGAATGCCTCCGCCACACGCTCCAGCTCCGCCTCACGGGCAGCCAGGGCTTGCTTCATCAGCTCTTCCATCACACGGCTGCGCTCGCCATGAGGCACCACCGCATTGAAGCGCTGGAGAAGAGGTGCAGAAAATGTGTAGGACGCACGAAGCGTAGTGGCAGCCATAAAAACTCTCCTTGCTTACAAGCGCAGTATTACTGCGCACTGCAGCAAGTGTAGTGACAGCGTCCGATCAGCGTCAAGAAAGAACAGCACAGCATCCGCAAGATATCAAATCAACTGTGGTTCGGTTTGCTCAGCATTGCCGAGCGCAGGATCTCATTCAAGCGACTTTGATACCCCTTGCCCTGGCTCTTGAGCCAAGCCACTACATCGGCATCTATGCGCACCGTCAGCTGCTGCTTGAGCGGGCGATAAAACTTTCCACGCTCAGCACCAACCCAGTCCTGCGCTTGCAGGGGTGGCAAATCAGAGAAGTCGATCTCGCTCTCAGGCATGGCCGCCAATGCAGCCAGCTCTTTGCGAACAGATTCAGGCACCTTGTTCATAGACTTTTCGCTCCTGCTTGGTGGCGCGTCGCGCCGAAATGATTCGAATGTGCTCGCTGCCGTCTTCGTCGTCATGCCAGGTGTGCGCCACCAACACCAGCATGACCCCACCGACCAAACCAATGGTCTGCCAGCGTTGCTCGCTCCCTTCAACCCGGTCCTGACGCGAGACATGGCCAGGATCGTCAAACACGAGTTGTGCAGCCTGGAAGCTCAGACCGTGCTTTCGGATGTTGATCTGGTTTTTGACTTCATCCCAAGAAAACACTGTAGCTCCTATTGTGTAACTACACAACTATAACAACACGGATCAAGCGTGTGCAAACCGAGCGCGGGGCCCTTTACTGTTGATAACATATTTTATCAAAAGTAAAACCATCAACAACAAGCCTCAGGTGTTGAACTTTGTCGGCCTTGATCGGATGGTCGGGCGGGGATATGTTGATTGGGTTCTTGAGAACCCGAAGGAACCTAGGGTTTCGCCGTGCGGGGCTGAGCAGTCTTGCATACAAAAGAGCCGGAAAAAAGTGAAGCTCCAACCCGCTGATGTCTTGCTTACCCGTCAGCACCATTGGTTGACAGGTGCCATACGGCTTGACGGTCCCCGTTTTGTGAAGTTCAAACGCAATACCTACCGCAGACAAAGCAACTACCAGCCTCACCAGTTCAGGGAAGAAGCCGTGTTCCCCCTCCCTGTACTCGGCTTGAACGCTGGCCAGCGGTGTGTTTTGTGTCACGTGCACTACCTGTCTTGTGACGTAGCGGGCAATGCCCGTGTGACCCCATACACCCACAAACCCAGCCATTCATGAAGCGCGGTTTGCCATCGCTGCAGGCTGTCGGCCAGGGCGTATTCGGTGAAAGGGGTGGTGTGGCCGGTGCGAAAGTCTACCGGGTAGGGGGTGACGTTGCAGCCGGTGGCCTGGAATTCAGCCATGCTGCGGGGCATGTGCAAGGCCGAGGTGACCAGCAACCACGGTTGCTGGCAGCGCGACCCAAGCAGTTGGGCCACCTGGCGGGCGTTTTCTCGGGTGTTGCGCGAGCCGCTTTCCAGCGTGACACGGGCCATGTCTACACCTTGCTGCTGGTAGAAGGCGCGGGCCAGCTCGGCCTCGGTGGTACCTGTTGCCAGTAAACGGCCTTCCCCACCCGAGAACACCAGTTGCAGGTGGGTGTGCTGGCGCATCAGGCCCACCGGCAGGCTCATGCGCTCAGCAGCATCTCCCAGGGGCACTTGGCCGTGGGCCAGAAAGACGTTGGGGTGACCGGTGGCACCGCCCAGCACGATCACACCCACGTGGCGGCCAACAGCGTCGGCTGCAGGCTGCGGGTAGCGGTTTTCAAGTGGGCGCAGCAAAGCATCTGGCACTGCGGTGAAGCCCAGCAGGCCCAGCACCACCCAACCGGCCCAAAGTGCCCCCAAGGCCGTGCCCCGCCAGCGGGCTGAGACTCCCAACAGCAGCAGTGCCAAGGCCCACCACACTGCCAGCCAGAACAGCGGCTGGGTGATGGCTGACAGCAGTTTGGACAGGACGAACATGCTGGCGTTGCCCCGCTAGCCAGCACAGCGCATAGCGCAAGCCGTCACTGTTGGCCAAAGGCAGTGCAGGGCGCAGCCACATGCCCCGCAGCAATGACCACGCCGTAGCCCACCGCACAACCGGCCTGCAACCATGCCCCACGCCCCAAACGGGTGCCACCGGCCATGACAGCACCCACACCCAGGTGGCCAAAGTCTTCCACCACGGCGTGATGGTCTACCACAGCACCTGCGTTCACTATTGAGCCCAATCCCAGCGAGGCCTCGGTACCCACCACGGCACCAGCCATGACGGCGCAACCCGGTGCCAGCGTGGCCGATGGTGACACCGCGCTGAACGGGTGCACCACTGTGGCCAAGGGCAGGCCCAAGGCCAACACCTGATGCACCAAACGCTCACGCACTGCGTTGTTGCCCACGGCCACGATGACCGCCTCGGCCTGGTTTGCAATCAAGGGCAAATCGGCCACCGTACCCAGCACGGGCCAACCCAACACCTTGATGCCAGGCTCGCAACCATTGTCCAAAAAACCCAGCACACGGTAATGCTGTTGCAGTGTGGCGGCCTCGGCCACCGAACGCCCGTGACCGCCCGCGCCGATGATGAGCAACTTTGGCACTGTGGGCTGTGCCATTGCCATCAATGCGAAACCCCATCGCGCTTGAGCACTTTGACGAAAGTGAGCCAGATGATTTTGATGTCGAGCCACAGGCTTTGGTTGTGCAGGTATTCCACATCCAACGCCACCTTTTGTGGGATGGGCAGTTCATCTCGCCCATTGACTTGCGCCCAACCCGTGAGCCCCGGCACCAGGTTGTGCACACCATGCTGGGTGCGCAGGTCAATCAAATCCTGCTGGTTGAACAGCGCGGGCCGAGGGCCGACGAAACTCATGTCGCCCACCAAAATGCTCCACAACTGGGGCAACTCGTCTAGGCTGCTTTTGCGGATGAACGAGCCAATGGGCGTCAGCACCGACGCCGGGTTGGCCAACAAGTGCGTGGCCACCACCGGTGTGCCCACCCGCATGCTGCGGAACTTGGGCATTTTGAAAATGCGGTTGTTCTTGCCCACCCGGTTGCTCCAATACAGTGCTGGGCCTGGCGATGTGACCCGCACCGCCAACGCCACCAGCAGCACCGGCACTGCCAACACACATGCGGCGCACAATGCCAACAGCAAATCAAACAAACGCTTCACACAAGTCACCTGCCCCATTCAAATTAAAACATAGCTATAAAGCCAATGCAAAAAAGCGCTAGAGGCTAAAAACACTATACAAAATCAACCACGGCCCGCCGCAAACCTTCATCCAACGAGACGGGTGGCTGCCAGCCCAGCAGTTGCCGGTTTTTGGAAATATCTACCTGCAAACTGCCCAACAGTTGCTGGGCCAACCCAGTCTTACCTAATGCTACCGCCCCTAACTTCAGTAGCCCTGCAGGCACAGGCAGTAATGTTGCTGGCTTGCCCATTGCTGAACCGATACCACGTAGCAGGCTGGTGGTTGATACGTCTTCACCATCGCTGACCAAAAAGGTTTGATTGGCTGCTGCTGGGTGCAAAACACACAACGACAAAAAATCGACCAAATTATCAAGCGAAACCAAGCTGCGCCTGTTGCTTTGAACGGCCCCCAATGGCAGCGGAACCCCCCGCTTCAGCCAGCGTACCAAAGAACCAAAATTACCAGGTGCATCTAACCCGTACACCAACGGTGGCCGAACAATGACTACCTCTAAGCCCGTTTCATGAGCCAAAGCTTGCAAGCCCAGCTCGGCCTCGTGCTTGGAAACAGCGTAAGGTGAATGAGGCGAAGGGACACCGTCAGCGACAAATGGGGCGCTGAAAGTTTCCGCCCCATTGACACCGATAGAGCTGACAAACACAAATCGCTTGACCCCTGCTGCTGCTGCCTGTCGCGCCAGATTCAACGTAGCTGCCACATTTACGTGACGAAATGCTTCCAATGGATTTTGCGCAGACTCTTGCATGACATGCACCCGGGCTGCGCAATGCATCACGGCATCTACTCGCTTTAGGGCTGAGTTCCAGTTTGTGTCGGGCAGTAAATCGCCCACTTGAACTGCCCGTACGTCTTTATGCAAACCAGGATTGGAGCTGCGTACCGCAGCGACCACGCCACCAGATGGACCATTGGACAGCAGCTGGTTGACAAGCGCTCTGCCTACGAAGCCAGTGGCACCCGTTACCAAAATCATGGTTTACCACCCACCGTCTGCATGGAGTTGACTTCGGAATGCAATCGCTTAACCAACAAATCCGCTGCAGGCTTTACAAACGCATGGATGTCAGTGGCGCACGCCACTTCAGGTAATGGGTGCCAGCGCCATTGGCTGTGTTGCGCTACAGATGAGGCGCCAGACACGCCAATTGTTGGCAACTGGTCGATGCAAAGGGCCGGCAACTCCAGTGCATAGGCCAAGTTAACGTAGTGGGTACTTGTCTGAGGGTTGAATGCGCTGTCGGGGTATGTGTGGTCCCAAACGCCCAACAGACGTGTAGGCATCAGGGGCAGCGAGGGGATACCCAATTCTTCGCGAATGACCCGCTCAAGCGCCTTCGGTACGGTTTCGCCCTTGCGCACGCGTCCACCGGGTGTAAACCACCAGCCTTTCGCTGGCCGGTTGTTGCGTAGGCCCAGCAGCAGCTCGCGCGCTTTGCCCACCTGCCTTGTGACATACACGTCCACCGACACCAATGGCAAGGCTGCACAGGCTGTTGCGAAATCGGCAGCCGCCAACCAACCGGACGGAGGGCTGTCAGGCAGTTGTTCGCGTTGAATAAGTGTGCAATCAGCAACTGTCAGCATTGGGGATTTCTGTGGCTAAACGTCAAATTGCCAATTTGCAAACAGGTGCGGCTGGGTTGCGGCATCCAGCCGAGCACCGAGCCTGCGGACTACGCCTGCCACACAAGTATTGCCCCAGGTGGCAGCCCGTGAAATGAGTGGCTCAGCCCGTCGTCAGTCACGCTGCGCGAATAGAACGCGTTGCCCCCCAACTGGGCTAGCGCAACCACGGTATTGCCCGCAGACCCACAGCCTTTGCGTCGTGATGGGTGCACGCGACATGGCCCAGCAGCACGGTGTGGCGCTCAACGTTGCTCAGCAGCCACCGGCTGCAGCCCTGAGCGTTTGCGCCTTGTCGGTGCGCTCCCAGGTGAACTCGGGTTCTTCGCGGCCAAAGTGGCCGTAGGCGGCGGTCTTGCTGTAAATGGGGCGCAGCAGATCCAGCATCTGGATGATGCCCTTGGGCCGCAGGTCGAAATGGGCCTCCACCAGCTTGGCGATTTCGGCGTCGGGGATGACGCCCGTGCCCTCGGTGTAGACCGTGATGTTCATGGGCTTGGCCACGCCAATGGCATAGGCCACCTGAATCTGGCACTGCTTGGCCAGCCCGGCGGCCACGATGTTCTTGGCCACATAACGGGCAGCGTAAGCGGCCGAGCGGTCCACCTTGCTGGGGTCTTTGCCGCTGAACGCGCCACCGCCGTGGGGGCAGGCGCCGCCGTAGGTGTCCACAATGATCTTGCGGCCGGTCAGGCCACAGTCGCCTTGGGGGCCGCCGATGACAAAGCGGCCTGTGGGGTTGATGAGGTAGCGCGTGTTCTGCAGCCACTCTTTGGGCAGCACGGGCTTGATGATTTCCTCGATCACCGCCTCGATGAAGCTGGCTTTCATCTGGGTGGCGGTTTCGCTCTGGTCGGGGCTGTGCTGGGTGGACAGCACCACGGTGTCGATGCTGTGGGGCTTGCCGTCCACATAACGCATGGTCACCTGGCTTTTGGCGTCGGGGCGCAGGAAGGGCAGGCGGCCGTCTTTGCGCAGTTGGGCCTGGCGTTCCACCAGGCGGTGCGCGTAGTAAATGGGTGCGGGCATCAGCTCGGGCGTTTCGTCGCAGGCGTAGCCGAACATCAGGCCCTGGTCACCGGCGCCGATGTTCAGGTGGTCGTCAGACGCGTGGTCCACGCCCTGGGCAATGTCGTTGCTCTGCTTGTCGTAGGCCACCAGCACGGCGCAGCCCTTGTAGTCGATGCCGTACTCGGTGTTGTCGTAGCCGATGCGCTTGATGGTGTCGCGCGCCACCTGGATGTAGTCTACGTGCGCGTTGGTGGTGATTTCACCGGCCAGCACCACCAGACCGGTATTGGTCAGGGTTTCGGCGGCCACGCGGCTGCGGGGGTCTTGGGTGAAGATGGCATCCAGAATGGCATCGGAAATCTGGTCTGCCACTTTGTCGGGGTGGCCCTCAGAGACGGATTCGGAAGTGAAAAGAAAGTCGTTCGCCATGTGAATAAACTCCTGGGTTGGTGGGCAGGGCGGTCGCCTGGCCGGAGCTTTGGCGAACGCTTTAGCGGTGGTTTGACCCGTGCCTTTGGCACCGGCCCTGCCGCATGGCCCCATGCGGCGTCGCCCCGCAAGTTGTTCAGTAACTCGGCGATAGGCCCGATGGTATCAAATCATCGCAGCCACCTCATGGTGTTTTTTTCTCGGCTTGCAAAATTACAGCATCACCATAAGAAATCAGGGCGCCTAAGTATTGCGAAAATCGGCTAAAAATTTTTCGCAATATAAAAATGAGCGGATTAAACGAAATTTTATTCTTTTTAAGAGCTACAAATATTTCTTTATTTTGTCTAATGATATTGCGCCAACTTTGGTTGGTGGCACCACCAAGACGCATATTCACCAATACATCTGGAATGTAGATTGATTTTATTTTGCCAGCCTCTAAATAACGCATCATGAATTCTACATCTGCCGCCAAACTAAATGACGTATCAAATAATCCTAGGCGCTCAAGAGCGGAGCGCCGAACATAGAAAGTTGGATGCGCTGGACACCAACCCTTCGAAAAGTCACCTGACGAATAATTTTTGGATTTCCATAGGCGTACCACTCGCCTATTGTCTGAGGAAATATAAACCAGATCAGCGTAACAGGCTTCAACCGAAGGGTCATCAAATGCAGAAGATATCTTTTCAAGGACAGAACCATCCGCATAATAATCATCTGAATTAAGAAAACCAATAACCTCGCCAGAGGCAATTTTAAACCCTTTGTTCATAGCATCGTAAATGCCTTTGTCACGCTCTGAAATAACTATTAAATTCGGGTGGCTATTGGCCTCCAAAGTTTCAATTGTTTCATCGACGGATAAGCCATCTACAATCAAATGCTCAATATCTTTGTGAGATTGATTTGCCACTGACCGCACCGTATCGGCAATGGTTTTTGCGCTATTATATGAAGCTGTGATAATAGATATTTTCAAAATAAAGCCTAGGTAAAGTTTGTGCTTCGGATGGGGCTTTTCAATAATTTTCACTGACACAGAATATGCGGCAGTGTTATAACTTCGCGTTCAGTAGATTGCGTGTCAATTTTGAGTTTTAACACTGCGCTGGTTTAATTGCCAACTCAAGACAGGCTAATTTCATCATTAAATAGTTAGGTCAAATAAGACGTTTATATCTTATTTCGCTAGTTTTTACATTATTACACACATGGGGAATCGCATTAAAAGTCAGAAAATGTCACCACACTGATTCAAGTACATGCAATATGCGATGATTAAATTGCGCTTGTCCCTGCTTTCGGCTGCGTTCGATGCCACGACATGTCATTGAGGCCACAAGAGCGTCGTCGATCCAAACGCGTGCTATCTGATCGGCTATTTCTTTTGGACATTTCGGGTCAAAATAAAGTGCCGCATCACCACATTGTTCTGGCATACCGTAAATGCCAGAAACAATAGCCGGGCATCCAAGCGATAGAGCTTCCAACGGGGGTATATTGGTTGGACCAAAGAAGGTGGGCATGACAAGCGCCCGTGCCCGCTTGTAGAAACCCGCCAAATCGGCGTCCGGAACGTAGCCGACGAAGAAAACTTTGTCTTCGATGCGAAGTTTCTTGGCGTGCGCTCGCACTTGCTCGATAGCATGACGTTTGCCGCCGCTGAGTACTAAGGCGATGTCCGGATGGGTATTTGCAACGATAGAGATTGCCTCCAGCAGTCGTAGGTGGTTTTTGTGTGGCCAGAACTGCGCTGGATAAAATACGAACCGGGCCGGAAGTTGGTAGTGCGCGTCGAAGTCAGCACGCGGCGTGGTGTCGTGCAGGTAACTCGGCGCGACGTAATACAGTGGCCAGATGCGCTCACGCGGCACACGATAGCTTTCCACCACATGTTCGCGTCCAACCTCAGAATCGACTAACACTGCTGCACTGTGGCACGCTATGTTGCCGAAGCGGTGTTCGCGAATACCGTAGCGAAAGCGCGCGCTGACCTCGGGGAAGTGCGGCTCGTATCGATGCATCAGGTCGTGGATGGTACCGATCGCTTGGATGCCTGGCACTTGGTAGGTGAGTGACTCCTGAGCAGGGAAAATCCAAGTTCCGCAATCTAGCGCGAGCAATTCGCGCACGAGCGGGTTGATCAGCTTGGACAGCGCGCGGGTCAGCGGTGCCGATAGACGGAGTGACATAGCGGCATCTGCGATGCGCTGCCCCAGTCGCACGTACCGAAGCACATGACCGGTGAGTTCAAAGCGCGCAAGGATGGGCACCCAGTCGGTATCGCCGTGAGCGATGACCACCTGCCAGAGCTTTGGATCCAGGTGCGACAGCGCCTCGACCATGGACTGCGCGTACTGGAACATACCTCCGGCGTTGGGTGCAACGCCCAAGTACAGACCAATCCGGCGGATCGGCGCCGCACTACTGCTGTCATACATTTGCACTGCCGTACCTTCACTGCTTGCGTGCGACCACACAGACCCCCCAGGTGTCGCGTGAAGGGGACTTGCCCGTCATCCACTCCTCGGCACGCTCTCGCACAAAGCCGTGCGAGGCCAATAGGCGGTCGACTTCGGGCAGGAACAGATAGCGCATCTCATGCGTCTCGCGCAGCTCGGTTGTAACGCCAGTCACACGATCGAGCACGAACAGGTCATAGTTGACGTCAACCACGTTCTCCGTGTCCCGGATCACCGGTTCGGCCAAGCGAGTCACGGCAATGCGCTCGTCGCTCAAGCGTTTGGCGCGTACCGAGGGTCCCTGAGACAGCACGGCCGGTCCATACCAAAAGTCGAAGATAAAAAGACCGTCGCGGCCAAGGTGGGTAGCAGCAGTCTCGAACTGCGCGTTCAGCCTTTCTTCGGTGGTCTGGTAGCTAACAACATGGAAAAGTGACGCGACGACATCAAACTTGCGGGCGATGCGGAAGGTACACGCATTACCCAGCTGAAAGGATACACGGTCCTCTGGAACGCCCATGGCGGCGGCGCGCATGCGGGCTCCTTCCAGCATCGTCTCGCTGAGGTCGACGCCACACACTTGCAATCCGGCCTCTGCCTCGAGCCTCAGGGCGTGAATGCCGGTGCCACAACCCAGCTCCAGCAGCGAGGCCACCGGCTGTCGGGCATGCACCTGGATCAGCGATTGAATGTAGGCAGTCTCGCTGGCGTAGTCTTTGTCAGCGTAAAGCAGGTCGTAGTAGCGCGAGTAGTGTCCGAAGTTGTTTTTCATTTACGGATAACCTGGCGGAAGATATGGGCGACCTCACGGATCTGAATCTCGGTCAAGGCCATGCCGCTTGGGATGTAGAAACCGCGGCGGGCGATTCGCTCGGACACCGGGCAGTGCGCCTGAGACATGAAGCCCATGCGGCGCAACACCGGCTGCTCGTGCATTGGCCAGAAGAACGGACGGGTGCCCACGCCGGCGGCGCCCAGACGCCTCATCGCTTCTTCGGCATCGAAGCCGATGGACTCCGACAACACGATGCCGTAAACCCAATAAATGCTCTCGGCGTAGTCGGTGCGGGCGAGCGGTAACTCAACATCAGGCATTCCTTGTAACAGTTCGTTATAGAGCCGGCCCATGGCACGCTTGCGCTCAACGAACTCCGGCAGGCGCTCTAACTGTGCAACTCCAAGCGCCGCCTGTAAGTTGGTCATGCGCATGTTGTAGCCAAGTTCCTCGTGCAAGAAGCGTCGCGTCGGGATGAAGCACAGGTTACGCAAGTCGCGGCTACGCGCAGCCAGTGCGTCGGAGTCGGTGACGATGATGCCGCCTTCGCCTGTGGTGATGTGCTTGTTCGGGTAGAAGCTGAAAATGCTGATATCACCGAAGCTGCCGCAGGGCTTGCTGCGGTAGGTTTGGCCGTGCATTTCGGCGGCATCCTCGATCACCTTCAGGCCTCGACGTCGTGCGATGGCGAGAATCGGATCCATGTCGCAGGGCAGGCCGTAGATGTGCACCACCATGATGGCCCGGGTACGCGGTGTGATTGCGGCCTCAATCAGTGAGACGTCAATGTTCAGCGTCGCTGCGTCGGCGTCTACAGCCACCGGCACCAGGCCCGCACGCACGATCGCCGCTGCGCAGGAGATGATGGTGAACGACGGAAGGATTACCTCGGCGCCACGCTCGAGGCTCAGCGCGGCGACGGCGGCATCCAGAGCCATCGAACCGTTGGCTACTGCGATGGCGTGTTTTCGCTGGACGACGGCTGCAAAGTCCTCCTCGAAGCGCTTGATGAAGGGCCCCTCTGACGAGATCCAACCGGTTTCGATGCACTCGTTGAGATACTTCTTTTCGTTGCCGTCCAGTAGCGGCTCGTTGACGGGAATCATGTGCTTTCCTTAAAGACGATCTTGTCGGCGGCGACCGGCTCAAAGCGAGTCTTGTCGAGGTCGCCCGCGTAGGGGCCCTGCTTGACTTCCACGATCTCGGCCTCCTCAAGGATCTCGAAGCCGTGGCCGCCGTAGGCCAGCAAGATGATGTCGCCGGCACGCAGGGTGGTGCTGCACAAGTAGGCTTGGTCCTCGGAATAGAAGTCCACGCGCACCACGCCGCGCCTTATGACCAGCACTTCCTTGGTGTATTCGACCTCGCGCTTGACGGGGTTGTGCACGTGCGGTGGGATCACGTAGCCCGTCGGCCGCTTCATATAGCCAAGTTGTTGCGAGTAAGTGCTTGGCGTAAAAAACTCAATGCCATTAGCACGGTAATCATGGCGAACAATTATCGCCAATTGCTTGTCTGGAGAGCAAATTTTTTCAATCATTTCGATCATTCAAAACACAATTTCCGTACCTAAAACGAGGACTGAATCTCACAAGCGAATACAGAGCACAAAAATATATAAACTCAAACCGAATAAGTTGCCCTGATCTTATGGAGTAAATGACTATAAATAATAATGCGCCATTCGAGATAAATTTCTCATCCTCAGTAAGCACCTTTCCTCTTCTCTTGAAAAAAATAAGGAAAAATATCATCAAACCAACAAGACCAAGCTCTGGAACAAGTCTAAGGTACATTGAGCCTCCGTCACTCAAAGTCAAACTCTCAACAACATCTGACGGCAAATCGCCCAAATCGAGACTTGAGAAACTCAGCACACTCAAGTAATCGATTGAATGAACTCGATAAGCACCCAAACCCACTCCAAACAATGAATGGTCAAAAAACATATTCATAGAAATATTAAGATTTATCAAATTATTAAACAAACTGAAGTTTTCAGCGCCCGTAATCTCAAAAGGATTTGCAAAAGAATCCATTGAAAATCTTGATGCAACCTCAGGACTAAAAAAGGCGATCACAACCGTAAACGAAATTAAAAGCAATGGAAAAATTAACTTACGTAACTGAAACTCTAGCGAAACGAAGACGCATAAAATAAATCCAACAAAACCAATGGCTGAAAACGTGTTTATTAAAGCGAGTATGAACATAAAGCCTGACGAGAAATTGACTAACCTTGAAGAGTTAGTCAACCTCAGAACTGAAAAATACAGAGCAGGCATTAGAAACACAGCAAAATAGCTTGGCTCCGTAAAGAAAGAAGAAACTCTTAAAAAATTACCTGAAAAAGTTGGTTCTGCCGCCCCGATCAGAAGCCAGCGCAGATCCCAGAATAGATCAAAACCCAACTGATATGCGATTTGCTGAACTAAACCTACAAAAGCGGCGATTCTCGCACTGTGCAAATAAATTGAAAATACTGAAGTCAGCGAGAAAGAGACGCGACTAAAAATCATCAAAACAACCAACCAAAAGACAGTCACTCCAAGAATTTGAATCAATGAAAGAATAAATCCATTGCCATTAAAGATGGCTATAATAGAGCCAGGCATGGAAGCGATAAAAAACCACACTAATAATTTAGTGTTTAATTGGTTGACTACTTTGTAGCCACTTACCAAAAGCATCAATAAAAAAGAAATGCACACCACCAAGAGAGTTAAATTTAAGCGCAAACCCTCAAATACAAAACCAATCGCAGTACCAAGAAATGCAAACATTGGAAAATATCTAATCCAGTATGCATTCATTTATACAATCCCGACGAAAACAACGAATTAAACTCTACCCTTGGAAATACATCCAAATAGCCTCCATTGGTTGCATTCAGTATCGCAATATTTTTTCTCTTTGCTTCCGCATCAAGAATTCGATAATTATCCCAAAGACGCAAATTAGCTCTCATTTCCGCATCATAGGGAATGCGATCGGAAAGTGGGACACTAGTTTCCGGATGACCAGGGAGCGTTCCTCCTTTATAAAAATGTCGGTCAACGCCTCTGTTGGCCAAATAGTCGTGGTCAAAACCCAATAGATAAATTGGATTACAACCCATATAAATTGCCTGAGAAAGAGCAAAGGAACTGACGCCAGCAAATCCTTGCACAATATCAGTGAGATTATTGCCTGCTATATTATCGCCCATGCATGCAACATAATAAGTACTATCTTCTGGAAGAAAACCTTGTTTTTGTATAAAATCAAACCCTCGATATAGCGGCACAAAGAACGTTGTTTTGTGTATTCTCTGACGCATGCACTGATAAAATGTGCGCGTCGCTGGTGTGTCGGTAAAAAAATTGGCGTCAAGTAAACTGTAGTATGTCGGTTGCCAACTGAGCACAGCTTCATGCTTCCAGAAGCCAGAAACAACAAAAGTGACTTGGTCTTTCAGGTTCAGAATATTTTGCGTCGCCAGCGACGGTCCATTCACAATAACGAAGGCCGGCTGACCTTTGTGCTTGTCAGAAAACGCAACGTTTCTCTGCAAGACAGCATGTTGTTGCATGGTCAGAGATCGTCGAGCATCAATAAATTCAGCGCTCTGCTCTAGATATCTTGCGAAACTTCGCAACCGCTTAGCTAGGAAATTGGCCCCATACAGGGGAAGCATGGAAGCATTCATTGTGCCTCTCCCGACTCAATAACACGTAATACGCTTTGCCCAGAGTGAAATATTGGTATTAGCGCTGCGGCGACGAAAGCCACAAAAATAAAAGACTTTTCCGCAAGCATCTGCAGACCAGATGATTCGTTATACAGAGAGTTCACGATGGGACTTGATATGAGAAGCAGTAAGAAAAGAATGGTAAGAAGATTTGAATAATTTAGGTCCGGTATCCCGAGTTTACGAAGGGCGAGAGATGCGATCATGCACAAGGTGAGCGCGCTGAAAAATAGCGCGAGTGATGCACCCAACACACCGTGCTGATCGATTAGAAATAGAGCAAGTGGGATTGAGATCACCAATGATAGTAATACAATCATCAGCACCATTAAAGATCGCTTCTGGTGAAACAATGGGTTGGAGAGACTCATCCAGACAGCACTACTCAGCCAGGCACTGATAACGAGGAAGCCAACTAATGACACATCAAGCGATACTCTCCCATCGGAATAGAGAGCGAATAATTCGTCAGAAAAAATGATAAGAAATGCACCACATGTCGCCATACCCGCTGTGAACACGTCAACGAATTGCCTGTAAACGCCTAATGCCATCCATTCTTGAGCATGACGATAGAATAGGGGCACCCATGCTAGATTTATTGCTGATGCCAACATCGCAATTACTGAGGAATAAATCATCCCAGCACTGAAAGCACCGAATTCGGCGCTCTTGACTGAAGCGGCCAAAACGTATTTTGTGACGAACTCAGATGACTGCCCGGCGATCGTGTAAAGGACAACAGGCCCTCCGAACATTAGGAGGGCCTTGTAATCATTAGCGTGGACGTTCCATTTTGCTGTGCGGACTAGCTGACACACTGACAAGGCAGCATATACGCTCGCAGCTGAAATCATCGCAAGAATCGCCGCTTTCGCGTCTAACTGGAATGCCCAAACACTAGCACCCAAGGCGGTAGCCTGCAAACTAAATCCGACTAAGCTCAAGCTTCTGTACTGAAGAGCCTTGCCGTCGGCCACATACTTACCTAGTAAAATACTCGGATAGGCTGCCAGCGCCCCAGCTACGGAAGCATACGGCAATAGCTGTAGGATCTGATCATTAATAATTTGAGTCTTAGAAGGCTGTTGAGTTACGCCAATAATGATCAAAATAATTGCAAGATTAAGTACGGAAACCACTGTGAGCGCTGCCGCTATCTTTTGACCTCGAGCATTCTCATCTGTATCAACTAATAGCCTGGACAATGCTGCCAGCAGCCCCCAGCCCATAATGGGTTGTAGAAACTGCATAATTAAGTTAAACTGGGACCATACTCCGAAATCTTCGGAGCTCAGATTTCGTAAATATACAGGCGCAAGAATAATATTACCGCCTGCAGCAATTAAACCACCTACAACGTAAATGATCGTATTTTTTGAAAACGATGGCTTTTTCAATTGTTGCTTTTAATTTTGTGAATTTTACCTGACAACTAGTTGTCTTAGGAAAAAATTACCGTAGCACCCTTAGAACCATAAACGCTTCTGCTGATTCAACTCCTAGGCAATGCCCCCGATGTCTTGCAAGTGCAATCACATGCTCCGGGCTACGGGAATGGGGTGCGGGTCGCATTTCCAAAGCATAGGATGCTAGCGCGTGCATTTTCACTGCCAAAAAATCAGAGATATCTATAAACATATTTGGCAAAAAAGGCATCAAGCCAACGCTGCTCCATTCTGTACTGGACATCACTTCAAATGCATATATTTCCTTCACAGCACTACCAGGTATTGAGCGACAGGCAGTCATGACTGCTTGTTGTGCGATGCGGTGATCCACGTTTAAATCCCCATAGTGGTGGGTATAAATGACCTGCGGATTGATCTGGCGCATGAGCCCCTCAAGAGGCTGTATGATTTCGATTAGCGGAAGGCTGTCAAGCCGGTTGTCTGGCAGTCCCAAAAAAGTGGTTGTTGCAATGCCCAGCACTTGGCGCGCTTGTTCAGTTGCTGCAAGCCGCTGCTCTAGTTCGGGTGCGACGACACCTTTCCGCGAACTTACTCCATCTGCCAAAAATACCGCATGCACTGTGTCGCCCTCGGCTACGTGGCGTGCAATAGTGCCCCCGCAACCAAGCGCTTCGTCATCGGCGTGGGCCGCTACGATCAAAACAGTTTTATTCTTCAAACTGATCCCAACTTGTCGCAGAACCGCGTTTTACGTTGACCTTCAAGCGCTTGCCAATCAGTGTGTCGAAATGTTTGGGTGCCAGTCCCAAACCAGGACGAATACGACGAATGTGGCGCTCCGTTAGAACTGTTCCAGCAGTCAAATCACAGACAAAATAGACCGAACGGCGAAACACCTTACTACCTGCTTCGGCCAGTTGGCGGTCGTAGCCTACCTTGCCCAATGCAGACCAAACGTCACGCGTGTCTTGGCACAGTTTTTCTAACTCGGGAGGTTCTATGGAAAACTCGCTATCTGGGCCTTTGTCAGCACGACTCAGGGTAAAGTGTTTCTCAATCACACACGCACCCAATGCAACAGCGGCCACGGATGCAGTTGTGCCCAAAGTGTGGTCTGACAACCCCGGAATAGTGCCAAAGCGCCGTGCAAGCTCAGCCATTTGAAGCAAATTTGCTTGATCCATGGGTGCGGGGTAGCTACTGATGCAGTGCAAAAGCACAAGATTGCTGCAACCGGCTTCACGCGCTGTGGTCACAGCTTCTTCAATTTCAATCTCACTTGCCATTCCGGTTGACATGATCATCGGTTTGCCAGTTCTTGCGATATAGCGGATCAGGGGCAAATCGGTCACTTCAAAAGAAGCCACTTTGTATGCTGGCGCGTCTAGACTTTCCAACAGGTCAACCGCCGTTTCATCGAATGGGGTTGAGAACACCGTGATGCCACGCTTGCGCGCGTGCTCAAACATGGCCTGATGCCAGTCAAAGGGTGTTTCAGCCCACTTATACAAATCATAGAGCTTGTAGCCGTCCCAGAGCCCGCCTTTGATAAGGAATTCCGGGCTGTCACAGTCAATCGTCATCGTATCTGCTGTGTAGGTCTGCAACTTGATAGCATCTGCACCGTTGCGCGCAGCTGCGTCAATCGTCTCTATCGCCCGTGCCAACACACCATTGTGGTTAGCCGAAAGCTCGGCAATGATGTAGGGTGGGTGTGCAGGACCGATTGTCCTGCCATTGATTTTGTAAGTCATCAATTAATCTTCCGTTGACTGTGGTTTGATTTTGCTGATTTTGGCATTTGCCGTTACATCGCCCCCCTCGAAAACCGCGTTAGAAAACTCAAGCCGCAATTCGCCATGTTCGATAAAAGCCAATGGGTAGCTTGGCGCATCAAGCATGCGAATGTGGTCATAAACCGTTTCCAGATCGCCTTTAGCTGGCAAAATACTTTGCGCCGGTTTACGCCGCTTGAATGACACCACCTCACCTTGCTGGGCTACCGGTGTTGGTTCGTTAACCAACATCCAGCGAATGATGTCAAAGCTAAGTTCGCCGGCGCGCTTGTAGATCGATTCGGCCCGTCCATCCAACGACAGTGCCTTTTTGGTGTAAACCGGTCCGGCATCCATATCGTCGACCATGCGCAGCGCTGTGAGTTTAGTTGTCTTGTGCCCCGCAAGAATCATATTTTGTAATGGACTGCCACCGCGACCATAGGGAACGTCAGTCATGTGAAAACACACACATTCGTGATTTTTCCATATCTCGTCAGGAACTAACCAGTTCCAATGCAAAAAGAAAATATAGCGCGGTGTGCAGGTATGTAATACTTGAAGCAGTTGATCTTGCGTGTTTACCCAATGCCAATCAGCCTCAATCTCCGATTTCAATAAGTTAAAACCGGGTTTATTCCAAGGCTTGCAACTAGCAACGATGTAACTTTTTTGCGCTATCCTTGAATTCTGTTCAGTTGTATTGACTGGATTTACCAAAGCATCCAGCTTGACGATTCGTGCCTGTATTTCTTCGCGTTTGGCCGCCCACTCTGTGTCTAAGATACCCATCCGGATGACATTGATATAGCCTTCACCGTCAAAGTGAAAATCACGGAATTGGCCTTCTTCCTCAAACCCCAACTTTTTCTGAAACTGCAGACTTGCCACATTACTGATAAGGACTTCCGAATTCAACTTGTGTAGTCTCAGCACTGCAAAAGCAGTGTCGAGCGCATCCAAGCCCAGTCGTGTGCCAGTGCCAGGCAAAGCATCTGGTGCAGCATAAAACCCCCAAAATGCGCTACTGTTCGCAGGTTGTAAGTGTGTAAAGTAAACCACGCCATCAGGGTGCCCTATGGCATCTTCATGAATAAACCAGCGCGTCTCGTCATCGTCTTTCAGTCGTGCAAACCAAGCCTGATGCTCGTCTGCAGTGATTTCATGCTTTGTGTACATGTAGCGTCGCACTTCAGGTGCGTTTCGCCAGGCACGCACAAGCGGCAGGTCTTGTTCTGTAAGGGGTCTAAGTGGCATGCTGAATGCCTGTACTTTTAATTAACTGTTGGCAAATGATTGATGCACCTGTGCCAGACACCAACTTTTGGCCCAAGCTGTTCTGTGATTTAAGAACGCCGGGGTTGTCCATGCATCGTTGAAGAGCGTCAGTAATGTTTGGAATGCTTACGTCGCTAAGCTCACCCAGGAAATCAATATAGCCTGCGTTCATCAAGGCGCGGTTAGTGGTGGTTTGATTGGCGGCAACACTGATCACGATGGCCGGTAGCCCCAAGCACATGCGCTCCCATGTGGTGGAGCCACCAGCGCCGATCATGAGGTCTGCGCGTGCCATCAAATGACCAAGTGTGGGTAAGGCCTGATGCAAAGCGGTGCCAAGTCTGATGGCGACTTGTTCGGCAATGCTTTGGGCATCAGGGTGGTTTTGGCCAAGCACCACATCCACTTGTAGGTGTGCAAAGCTGGGTTGGGTCAACGCCGTGAGCACTTTGGCTGTTTGGTTGCTTGGGTCACTGCCGCCCAAAAATACCAACACCCGGCGCACCTTGCCATCTCGCGGTGGCATGGATGCCCGCAGTTGGGCGTATTCGGGTTTAAGCAGTGCGTATTCAGGGCCAAGGTAGCACTTGCAGTGTGGCGGCACCAGGTTACGGTAGCGCGCAGGGGTGATATCGGCAAACCAGTTTTGATCCAGCAGCAAGTCGCAGTGGTGAGGCCGATCTGCCAGGTCGTCAATGACCAGCAGTTGTCGGTAATGGGGCGCAAGCGCCTCTTCCCAGTGCTGGTCAAGGGCGTAATGGTCTACAACCAGCCAGTCGGGTTGCAGGTCGGTAAGGATGGCAGCTGTTTCTTGCGCATCGGCCTGCCAGTCGCAACCAAGCCACGCGGCGTGAGCGGGTGTTTGGTTGGCTGTCAAAGTTCCGGCGTTGTCAAATTTAATATCTGCTTGCGCTTGCTGTACGGGAGCTGCAAGGCAATTTACCTTATATCCACGCTGTTGAATGGTGCTGATCATGTTGCCAGGGTGCGCCCGACTGATGAACTGGCATTGCGCACCCTGCGCCCGCAAGGCATCCGCCAGCGTCAGGCAGCGCATGACATGGCCACTGCCCATTTGCAGGGATGCGTCGGTGCGGAAGGCGATTTGCATAGTGCGCAGCGCTCTGGTGGCTAGGATTGCATGGCTTTAAAAAGCCACTCGGCGCGCAGCCAGTCTTCAGGGGTGTCGATGTCTTGCACACGGTGGCGGGGCAGCATGATGGGCGCTGATTCTGGGCCAAATACAGTTTTGTTTGCGCGCCATGCGCTGGCGCGGCCCCAGTAGAACTGGCCTGCATCGTGGTACGCCTCTTCCAGGTCTTGGGAGCGGGTATTGAAGTGCTCTGGATTGAACATTTCAACACGCTTGGCTTGGGTGATGCGAATGGCGCGCTGGATGGGGAAGGCGTAGCTGGTGACTGAAAAGGCGTATTCGCTGCCTGTGTCTTTCAGCACGGCCAAGCCCCGGCACAGGTCGGCTGCGCTGACAAAGGGGGCTGTGGCATACACGCAGCAAACTTGCTGGGGCGTTTGGCCTTGCGCTGCGAACCAGTTGATGGCGTGGGCGATGACGGCGGTGGTGCCGGTGTGGTCGTCAGACAAGGCTGCCGGACGCATGAAGGGCACTTGGGCGCCGCACTGGCGGGCTACTTCTGCAATCTCAGCGTCGTCGGTGGAGACGATGACGTGGTCAAAGCAGCCGCTTTGCAGCGCAGCTTCTACAGACCACGCCAGCATGGGCTTGCCGCAAAAGAGTTTGATGTTTTTGCGGGGTATGCGTTTGCTGCCACCACGGGCGGGGATGACGGCGAGTTTCATAAGGCAAGCGCTTTGACTAGTGCCGCTATGACCTGGTCTTGCTGTGCGTCGGTGAGATTTTGGTACATAGGCAGGCTGATGGCTTCGCGGTAGTAAGCCTGCGCTTGTGGGAAATCTTCAGGTTCGAAGCCCATACGCGCATAGTAAGGCTGGGTGTGCACCGGGATGTAATGCAGGTTGACACCAATGCCTTGTTGGCGCATGGATTCAAAGACTTGCAAATGAGTTTGGGTGGTGTTACCCAGTTGCAGGCGTATGGGGTAAAGGTGCAGGCCGGAGTAGCTGTCTGGGTGCTGCCACGGGGTGGTCACTGGTAGTGCGACCAGCAAGTCGTCATAGCGACGAGCCAGTTGGTGGCGGCGGGTCACAAATGCGTCAAGGCGCTCCATTTGGCTGACGCCCAGCGCGGCTTGCAACTCGGTCATGCGGTAGTTGTAGCCCAGTGCAATTTGCTGGTAGTACCACGGGCCGTCGGTGGCGTGGTTCATTTGCGTGGGGTCACGGGTGATGCCGTGGCTACGGGCCAGGGCCAGTTTGTTGGCCAAGGCGTCGTCATTGGTCATGCACATGCCACCTTCTGCGGTGGTGATGATTTTGACGGGATGGAAACTAAACACGGTGATGGCACTGTAGGCGCAGTTACCAATTGGTTGGTTCTGGTAACGGCCACCAATGGCGTGCGACGCGTCTTCAATAATTTTGAACCCGTATTTTTTTGACAGCGCGTGGATGGCTTGCATGTCGCAGGGCTGGCCGCATAAATGCACGGGCACCACAATTTTAGGCAATTTACCTAGTTTTTCAGCTTGCTCCAACTTGGCGGCCAGTCCTTGCGGACACAGGTTGTAGGTGCGGGGGTCAATGTCTACAAAGTCAACTTGAGCGCCACAGTAAAGCGCACAGTTAGCAGATGCCACGAATGTGACAGGAGATGTCCATAACCAGTCGCCCGGCCCCAAGCCCAGCGCCATGCATGCAATGTGCAGGGCTGATGTGGCGCTGTTGACTGCCAAAGCGTGTTTGGCGTTGCAGTGGTTTGCCACGGCATGTTCAAACCTGGGCACCATGGGGCCTTGGGTTAAATAGTCTGATCTGAGAACGGCCACTACGGCATCAATGTCGGCCTGGGTAATGTCTTGGCGGCCGTAGGGAATGTGCTGCATCAGATGACCCCAATCTTCTCGCGGTTGGTGTCGATCCAGGTTTGCAGGTCAGCGTCGCTCATCCATTCGGGGTTATTGTCGCTTGCGTAGACAAAGTCTTCGGCCACCTTCTTGCCGTCTTTGATGCGGGCGGGGTCGCTGCCCCAGTTGTTGATAACGGGCAGGATTTTGAAGTGCTCAGGGTATTCGTAAGTGTAGAAGGCGTCCTCAGGACTAATCATTTGCTCATGCAGTTTTTCACCAGGGCGAATGCCAACTACTTCTTGGGTGGCTTCTGGTGCCACCACACGCGCCATGTCTGTGACTTTCATGGATGGGATTTTTTTGACATAAATTTCGCCTCCCACCATGTCTTCAAAGGCATGCCAGACGAGTTTGACCCCATCTTCAAGCGAGATCATGAAACGGGTCATGCGTGGGTCGGTAATGGGCAGAACGCCTTTGTCTTTAATTCCCATGAAGAATGGAATAACCGAGCCGCGCGAACCCATAACGTTGCCATAACGCACCACGGCAAACCGGGATTCATGACTGCCAGAATAAGAATTGCCGGCTACAAAGAGCTTGTCGGACACCAGTTTGGTAGCGCCATATAGGTTGATGGGGCTGCTGGCTTTGTCGGTAGACAAGGCCACCACTCGCTTGATGCCTTTGTCAATGCAAGCATCAATTAGGTTCATTGCGCCATTAACGTTTGTTTTAATACATTCAAACGGGTTGTATTCGGCGGTTGGGACAATCTTGGTCGCAGCGGCGTGCACCACATAGTCAACTCCGTCCAATGCTCTGTATAGACGGTCTTTATCACGGACATCGCCAATGAAGAAGCGGACCCGCGAGTCACCTTGAAATTTTTTTGCCATGTCCCATTGCTTCATCTCGTCACGCGAAAAGATGATGATTTTTTTGGGGTTGTATTTGGCTAAGGTCATTGGTACAAAAGTGTTTCCAAATGATCCTGTGCCGCCCGTTACGAGTATGGATGAATTTCTAAGCATAGTGGGTTCGTTTATCTTTTTTTGATCGACTTCTATTTATCAAAGCACGGCGATTCCGCCATTTCGGCTGATAAAAAACGGTAATTTACTCGTGACTTCCGGACATTGCTAGTCAATGGCTATTGACTGACGTCATTCCACACTGACATTGACGCTATAACCGTGGTGTTTGAGTAGCGCATGTTTTTTGGCTTCAGCCAGATCACAGGCAACCATCTCGGCGCACATGTCTTGCGCGGTAATCTCAGGCACCCAGCCTAGTTTTTGTTTGGCCTTGGAGGGATCACCCAACAAGGTCTCGACTTCAGTGGGACGGAAGTAGCGGGGATCGATACGAACGATTGCGGTCTCGCGCAACTCGCCTGGGATCACTGAGTACCCGACTTTGTTTACCCCAGAGCCCTCCCAGCGAATCTGCATTCCCAGCGCGTTGGCAGTCCATTCGATAAATTGGCTCACGCTGTATTGCATGCCGGTGGCGATCACAAAGTCATCAGCCTTGTCTTGCTGCAACATCATCCATTGCATACGTACATAGTCTTTGGCATGGCCCCAGTCGCGCAGCGCATCGATGTTGCCCACATAAAGGCACTCTTCCAAGCCTTGGCTGATATTTGCTAGAGCACGTGTAATCTTGCGGGTGACGAAGGTTTCGCCCCGGCGCGGACTTTCGTGGTTGAACAAAATGCCGTTGCAAGCATAGATTCCGTAAGCTTCTCGGTAATTCACTGTGATCCAGTAAGCGTACATCTTGGCTACTGCATAGGGACTGCGAGGGTAGAAAGGCGTGGTCTCTTTCTGTGGTGTTTCCTGCACCAATCCATACAGTTCACTTGTGCTGGCTTGGTAGAAACGGGTTTTCTTTTCCAGGCCGAGGATGCGGATAGCCTCCAGCAGGCGGAGAGTGCCGATGGCATCAACATCGGCTGTGTATTCAGGGCTTTCGAAGCTCACTGCAACATGGCTCATGGCCCCTAGGTTGTAAATTTCGTCGGGCTGGGTTTCTTGCACGATGCGGATGAGGTTGCTGGTGTCGCTCAAATCCCCGTAGTGAAGTTTGAAGCGCGCGTTGTCAATGTGCGGGTCTTGATAAATGTGGTCAATACGCTGGGTGTTGAACAAGCTGCCCCGGCGCTTGATGCCGTGCACGATGTAACCTTTTTCAAGCAAAAACTCAGCGAGGTATGAGCCGTCTTGCCCGGTAATGCCGGTGATGAGGGCGACTTTGGGGATGGCTTGGGGTGTTGAACTCACTTGTTTTCCTTTGGTTTATACGGTGTGTCGCGCCAAAAAATCTTTATAAGCAGCATTTAGCCCTGCATCCAGCCCCACCCGGGCCTGCCAGCCCATGGCATTCAGTCGTCTGCTGTCCATAAGCTTGCGGGGCGGGCCGTCAGGTTTTGTGGGGTCGGTGAGGATTTGCCCTGTATAGCCCACTGCGTGCGCCACAGCCTCGGCCACCTGCAAGATGGTTACATCTTGCCCACAACCTACATTGATGTGGCTGAGCATGGGCTGGGTGTGCTGGGCGTACGTGTCTTGGGGCAACTGCATAACGTGCACGCTGGCTGCAGCCATGTCGTCAACATACAAAAACTCCCTTTTGGGCTTACCGGTACCCCATATGGCGACGCTGGGTGCGTTGGCCAGTTTGGCCTCATGAAACCGCCGAATGAGCGCAGGTATGACGTGGCTGTTTTCAGGGTGGTAGTTGTCGCCGGGGCCGTAGAGGTTGGTGGGCATCACGCTGCGATAGTCCACGCCATGGCTTTTGCCATACTGACGGTTGTAGCTTTCGCAGAGTTTGATACCGGCAATTTTGGCAATGGCATAGGGCTCGTTTGTGGCTTCAAGCGTGCCAGCCAGCAGCGCGTCTTCACGCATGGGTTGCGGGGCCAGTTTGGGGTAAATGCAGCTGGAGCCAAGGAACAGCAGCTTTTTCACACCGTTGCGAAAAGCTGCGTCTACCACGTTGGCCTGCACGATCAGATTTTGATAGATGAATTCAGCAGGGTAAGTGTTGTTGGCGTGTATACCGCCCACTTTGGCAGCAGCCATGTAAACCTGGTTTGGTTTTTCAGCTGCAAAAAAAACGCGAACAGCGGCTTGATCAGTCAGGTCTAGCTCTGCACGGGTGCGGGTAACAATTTGGTCAGCCGGGTGACCTTGTGCCAGTAACTGGCGCACGATGGCTGAGCCCACCATGCCCCGATGACCAGCAACATAAATTTTGGGGTGTGGGCTCATAAGCTGGCTCTTCCATAGGTGTCTTCAAACCGAACAATATCGTCCTCACCTAAATAGCTGCCCGACTGCACCTCGATGATTTCCAGCGGAATGCTGCCCGGGTTTGCCAGGCGGTGTACCTCGCCAAGCGGGATGTAGGTGGACTGGTTTTCAGTCAGCAACAGCACCTTGTCGCCGTTGGTGATTTCGGCTGTGCCACTCACCACCACCCAGTGCTCGGCGCGGTGGTGATGCTTTTGCAGACTCAGGCTGGCCTTGGGGTTGACCAATATGCGTTTGACCTTGAAGCGGCTGCCCTCGTCAACGCTGTCGTACCAGCCCCATGGGCGATGCACCTTGCGGTGCAGCGTGTGTTCTTCGCGCTTTTGCTGGTTCAGCGTGTTGACGACTTGTTTCACATCTTGGCTGCAGGCTTTGTCAGCCACCAACACGGCATCGGGTGTTTCAATGACGATCAGGTTGCTCACCCCCACCAGGCTGACCAGGCGGCTGCTGGCGTGCACCAGGGTGTTGTGGCTTTGGGTGCACAGAACATCGCCCACGTGGGCGTTGCCCTGTTCGTCTTTGGGCAGCACCTTCCACACGGCATCCCAAGCGCCCAGGTCGCTCCAACCGGCATTCAGGGGCACCATGACGGTGTGGAATGGGCTGCCGGGCAAATGCTCCATGACTGCATAGTCAACCGACTCTGAAGGCACTGCCGCAAATCCGGCCTTCCCTGGCCTGACAAATGGCGCGTCTGCTGTGCGACTGGCCCACGACTCTCGCACGGCGGCCAATATGTCGGGGCGAAATGCCTCTAGGGCTTGCAGCCATACCGATGCCTTCAGCACAAACATGCCGGCATTCCAGTAGTAACCCCCTTCGGCCAGGTAGGCTGCGGCCGTAGCGTGATCCGGCTTTTCAACAAACCGCTTGACCGATAAAGCTGTGCTGTCCCCGTTGACAGAATGGGTTTGGATGTAGCCATAACCCGTTTCAGGCTGGGTGGGTGTGATGCCCAGAATGACCACCTTACCTCTATCTGCTTCCAAGATAGCCGCCTGCATGGCTTGTGTGAACGCTGCTTCATTGCCCACAGTCTGGTCAGCCGGGGTAACCACCAGTACTGGGTCATATCCATATTCAGTAGCAGCCAAGGCAGCCAGGGTAAGCGCTGGGGCTGTATTTTTACCATAAGGCTCCAGCAACGCGGCACCCATGGGAATGCCCGCTTCGCGCAACTGTTCAGTGGCCATAAAGCGGTGTTCTTCACCGGTCACGATCAACGGCGGGGCCACTTCAATGCTTGCACTGGCCAAATTGCTTAGGCGCCTGGCCGCCAGTTGAAACAGGCTTTCGTTGTCGGTCAGGCACAAAAACTGTTTGGGAAAGCCCGTGCGCGACAGCGGCCACAGGCGTGTGCCTGAGCCACCACACAGGATGACGGGGGTTGCTTGAATCAAGGGTGTTTGTCGGCTGATGCGGTTGGCCCGGTACCGTTTGGTGTGGGCTCTACGGACTGTAAGGGCTGGTCTGATTCGCTCTGCAACGCCTCAATTTCTGTCTGCAGCTTTTTGTGTTCAGCTATTTTGCGTTGCAAAAACCGACGTGTCAGCGCGGCTTTTTCGGAAACGCCTGTGGGTGTGAGCAGGTAGGCGTAGCCCAGTTTGTTGGGGCTTTTGCTGAAGTTGCTGGCCTTGATCCAGCCTTTTTCAACCAAGGCTTTCAGACAAAAGTGGATGGTGCTGACGTTGATGCCCACCTCTTTGGCCAATTCGCGTTGGGTAGCAGCCGGGTTGTCTTGAAGCGCTTTGAGCGTCCAAAACAGGGTGTCGTCGTTCGAAGATTGGCGGCGAGTGCTCATGTGCCGTGGGTGGCTTGGCTGGCAGGCAGTGGGTGCGCAGTGGTGCGGCTGCACCAGCACAATGTGGACGTGGAAATGCTACCGCAGCCAATGGTCGCCCAAATGGGCTTGTGACAGATTGGCTAAGGGCGGTTGTCGTTTTATTTTTAAGCAATTGTAGCCTCACTGGTTTGCTGCCCGGCAGGGGGTAAGGTGGGCGGCAAAAAGCTGGCACAGGCAGGTTCAAGGTCTTGCCCTTGTTGCTGCTGCACCGCTTCTTCCATGCTGACGGTGTGGGCCACCAGTTCCAGGTGGCTCAAAATGTCTGGCTCGTGCCGCGCGATGTAGCTTTTGACGGCAGCGTTGGCCAGCAGCTTGGTCAGATAGCCTTTGGCCACCACCAGGTTGAGCAGGTCTGAGCCGTAGTGGCTTTCGGCGTCTTTGTAGGTAATCTGCACCTGGTTCATTTCTTTTTTCAGCTTGACCAGTTGCGCCATGGGGGCGGCTTTGCTGTCGCGTTCTGGCGGTGGCACGTCTGCACGTTGCTCGGGCGGGGTGGCTTTGAGCAAGGCTTCCACATGCGCAACGGTGATGGTGTTGCTGGCCACCATCAGCTCCACCGCTTCTACCTGGCGGGCGGCCTTCATGTTGCGCAGTATGCGGGTGACGTCGGGTGCAAACTGGTGGTCTTGCAGCAGGGCAATGGCTTCGGGGCAAATGCCTGTCAGCAGGTTGACGCGCCGGTTGATGGCGCTCAGGTTGACATTGAAGGCGCGCGCCAGGCGCTCTTTGCTGACACCCCGGTCGATGGCGCGGCGGATCATGTAGTGTTCTTGAATGGTCGATAGCCGGTTGATGCGGTGGTTGTAACTGTGGGTTTCGTCGTCTTTGGCAAACAGGCAGGCCACTTCGGTCAGCCCCAGCTCTTTGAAGGCCAGCACGCGTAAGTGGCCGTCAAGCAGGAGGTACTCAGGCTTGCTAGCATCGGGCTGGATGACGGCCAAGGGCTCAATCAGACCTATTTCGTGAATAGACGAGACAATTTGCTTGTATTTGCGCGTGCTCATGGTGCCGTCTGGCACTCTTTTGCTGGGCAGCAGTTGGTCAAGCGGTATGTGATAGGTGGCCAGGTCAAAACCCAGCAGGGTGTTGAGTGGCTTGGTGGGCAACGTGGGGTGGTTGCTATCTTCAAGTTCAGCATGCCCGCCTGAGTTGTACACACCGGGGTACAGCTCGGTCAGGTTGGTGGTGGTGGTCATGCACTGGCTCCTTCAAGTTCGGGCTGGGGGGCGCTGATGCGGTCTGACAGGTATTTGGGCAGGGTGTCCAGCCCCTCGGCGCGCAGCAGGTTGACAAAGCTTTCATCGGCAAACAGTTTTTTCAGGCCCTGCACCACCAGCAGCAGGCGTTGGTGGGCATGTTCAGCCTTCAGCACCATCTTGCGCTGGCGCTCCACTTCTTTTTGGTAGGTGCGCACCAGGCTGTAGCTGGAAGTGGGTGGCTTGATTTGGTCGGCGTTGGGTGAGGCCGGGCCATGCTCCTGGCGTTTTTCAATCAGGCGCTTGGCTTCGATGATCTGGCGGCCTTTGAGCTGGCCGTTTTCATAGGCTTCTTGCAGCATGTCACCCAGGTTTTCATCGCCGTCTTTGGCGCGGGCTATTTCCAGTGCGGTGGTCAGTGGTATGGCCCCGCGCTGCACGCCTTCAATCAACCGTTCTTCGCCCTGGTCGAGCAAAAAAACGATGTCTTTGACGTATTTGGGCGACAAGCCGGTTTTTTGGATGATGATTTCTGCGCTGTAGCCGCGTTTGCGCAAGAGTTCGATATCAGCCAAAATTTCAAGTGGGCGGTAACCCCGGCGGGCGATGTTCTCGGCCAGGCTCATGATGAAGGCGTCTTCATCACTCACGTTGACGACCAGGGCTGGGATGTGGGTTTCGCCCAGAATCTTGAATGCTTTCAGGCGGCCTTCGCCGCAAATCAGCTGGTAGCTGACCCGGCCATCTTTGCCGGGGCGTTCCGTGACGGTAATGGGTTTTTTGAGCCCAATGACACGGATGTTTTCCACAATTTCGTCAAAAATCTTGCTGTTTCGCTCGCGCGAATTGAGCACTTCAATGCGGCTGATGGGTACAAGTGTGACGGATTCAGGGGTGCCGGTCATCATGGTGTGGTCCTTGGGTGTGTGTGGATGGGCTGGCTGTGCGGGCACAAAGTCGCTGGGTTCTCCTGCGGGTTGAAGCGGATTCAATGGTGTTGAACCCATTGCAGACGCTGGCGCGCTGACATGCCGTAAAAGAAGTTCAGGTTGTCAAACCGAAAGCACTCGAAATGGGTGCTGTTGCGACTGCTGACCCGGATTTCCTGCTCGGGCATGTCCAGCCGGGGCAGCAGGTAGTAGTCAAGTTCGGTGGTGTTGGCGGCATCCAGCCGAATGGCAACCGTCAGGTCGGGCTGACCAGGGGCAGTCAAGCGGGCTGGGTCGAGCCGGATGTGCCAGCGGTGCTGGCTTTGGCCATATTTGTCAACCAGCGTCTGGCAGCGGGCCAGCACCACGCTGATGACCAGTTCGTCGTTGAGGGTGAGCAGGTCAGTTTTGGGATCACGCCAAACCTGGCCACCGAGATGGGCAATACGCTGCTCGGTGCGTCCAATGATGTCGGGGTGCAGTTGGCGCAACCGGCGGTTGAGCGCCATGAACTCAAGCCGGTCGGTGTTGCCAAACCCCACCAGTTGATACGCCCGAGACAAACTGCCAAAGCGCTGGGCATACAGGCTTGCAGTGGCCCGGCCCAAGGCCTGGTCAATGATGACGCCTGACAAGCTGCCATGTTCGGCGTACAGCTGTTTGAGGTGTGCCAGCAGTTCCTGGTCAGTGAGCTTGCGGCTGCGTTCGGCCAGCACTTCCTGGGCAGTGATGAAGGTGGCCACGGGCACCACGCTGGCAAATGCGCCTTCCTTTCGGATCCACATGTCGGGCGGGTTGTCGACATGCTTCTTCTTGAGCTTGAAGGAGTGGCGGTTGTAGACGTTGTTGCCAATGTATTTTTCGTTGGTCAACACCTGCCGGACGGTGCTGTATGTCCAGGGCCGATTCAGGTCGGTCAACACTGGAATGGTGTTGAGCCGGTTGGCTATGGCCGAGATGGACAAGTTTTCTTGGATGAGCCAATCAAACATTTGATTGACGGTGGTCACTTCGGCATCGGTGCCTGGCACCAGAATCACGCGGTCGGTTTGCAGGCTTTTGTGCTCGCCGCGTTGCAAGGTGCTTTTGAGGTTGCCGTTTTGGTCCAGCAGCACCCGGCGCAAGCCAAAACCGGCCGGGCCGCCTTGCCGAAAGCCCAGCTCGATCAGGCGGCACTGGCCCGCAAACACCTTGGCAGAGAGTTCTCGGCTGTATTCGCCCGCCATGGCGCGCTTGACCCCTTTGACGATGGTTGAAACAGGCGAGCCGTCATTCTCGAACTGCTCGGCAACGTAGGTGACAAGGATGCCTTGTCGCTTGAGTTTGTATTCGTAAAAGGCCGCTTCGTCAGCGTCTTGAAACCGGCCCCAGCGACTGACGTCATACACCAGCACCAGGCTGAAGTCGGCGGTGCCCGATTCAGCGTCGGCAATCAGCTTTTGCAGCGATGCCCGCCCGTCAAGGGAGAGCCCACTTTTGCCTTCGTCGGCATAGGTGCGCACGATTTCGATGTTGCGGCGCTGGGCGTACTCCTGAATTTTGTCGGCCTGGTTGTTGGTGGAGTACTGCTGGTGCTCGGTGGACATGCGCACGTACTGGGCCGCGCGCAGGGTGTCGTGCGGCTGCGTGAAGGGGGCTGCGGGGTGATCGGGCGACATGGTTGGCAGGTCTGGGCAAGTCTTTGGGGGGTGCGGGCGCGGTCAACCTGCCTTGCGCAGTTGGGCGGTGTCGATGCGCAGTGGCACCGATTTGCTCAGGATCTCCAACAAAATCATGGAGCGCTTTTCTGCATCGGTGGTTTGGTAGATGGCTTCGAGCCCTGCGTAGGGGCCAGTGGTCACCACCACATGGTCGCCTGGCTCAAATTGGGACTTTGACGGTTGATGGGTTTCGCGGTAGCGGATGAGATCGATGATGTGTGCATCGACCTTGGCGGGATGGCCCCCAAACGTGACCAATTGGGTGACCCCGAGGGTGGAGCGGATGGGCGACAAACTCTTGTCGGTGCGATGGCTACCCAGCCGTATGAACAGGTAGCGTGGAAACATGGCTTCAGACACGAGCACGCATCTGCGCTGGCGAGTTTTTTCAACTTTCAGCATGGGCAAGTAGCACTCAAAGCCCTGGCGGGACAGGTGAGTGAGTGCAGTTGCCTCCTGGCGGGGTTTGGTGTGAATGAGGTGCCACGTCATGGCAGACGACGTTGGCGAAGGGGGTGGCGGTAACCTGACAGTGGGGGTGTTGTCGCCCCTCTCGCTGGCGGGCTGCGACATGACAGCCGCTGTGATGGCGCGAATGAGCGGCAGCGGGCGCTCGCCTGCCATGACTTGTTGAACGACAGCCAGAACCTCGCGCTCTTCGTAGGCCTGGATGTCTTCAAGCCTGTAACCGACGGTCAAGCCCTGCTGAACGATAGACAGCCCATCATCGCGGCACCGCAATTCATGCAATGCGCTGGTGGTCAGACCCAGACGGTCTGCTGCTTGTTGGGTTGAAATCAAAACGGGTGTCATGCCTGATGAGCGGTGATCTGCACAACTTTTGGATTTGGCGGCTATTGCGCCGAGGTCTTTGCTTCATCTGAAGACCAGACCTCAGTCAACTCAACGAGTCGATCCAGTGTCACGAAATTGGTGTCCACAAACCGCATGCCGTCCATCGTCTCGTAGACGCGGTGAATGGAATCGGATTGATCTACATCTTGCGCATGGAAGAGCCTGGCCAAGCGGTACATGGTCCAAGAATCGATACCAGTGACTTTTTTGGGGCAAATCACGTAGACATCTTTGATGGTGATCCAATCCGGCAGCTGGCCCTGAATCATGTCCTCAAGTGCCCGAACTGAACCCAACTGAAAGGTTTTGGTCAGCGGCCGTCCTGCCCCCGTAATGGACACATCAACCAGGAAAAAAAGTAGCTGGAGTGGCATTTCCAGGCGATCCCAGCCGCTCTGGTGGCTGCCGGATGGAGGAAAAGGTAAGCGGGCATCGTCAGTGGTTACAAACATGAGGAGTCTTTTGAGCAAATGAATCCTATAGATTGTAGCTCTATAGAGTTCGCGATGACCACAATCATCCTGTGAACACACAAAACAACACCATCACGAACAACTTTGGCGCTGCCTTGAAAGTCGCGCGCATACTCACCGGCGTCACTCAGGAAGACTTTGATGGGATTTCCTCCCGTACCTATGTGAGCACCCTGGAACGAGGGCTCAAAAGCCCCACGCTCCAGAAGGTTGACAGTCTGGCCTCTGTGCTCGGTATTCACCCTTTGATCCTGCTCACCTTCGCCTATTGCAAGCAACCGGTGGAAAGCCATGCAGAGCAATTGGCCCGCGATATGGAGAAAGAGTTGTCTCGCCTGCTGAGCGTGCGGGTGGAGATCAAAATCGGGGTTGACGGGGGCAGCCCTCAGGATTGATTTCATGGCACCAAAGAGCGCCGCGTTGACCCGTGATGTGCCTGCACACCCTTGAAGTTCATGGCAGATGGTGCCAATGCGCTGATCATCGGTAAGCCTGCGTAAGGGCAAAGGCCATGTGGCCAAGGCACTGCCTATCAGGCCACGCTGGCGGGATTTGCTTGTTTTCAATGTCGAGGCGGACATGGATTTCGCCCGCTATGGTCGGGCCTGGGCCCAGGAGCAGTCGTCTTGCTCGCAGACAGGGTAGCAACGGATTTGCTCGTCCTCTCGATGGCTTGTTCCTGGCTAGGTGCATGGCCGATGTGAGTGTTGAACTGCTCCAGGCCATAGTGCAACAGCGCTACAAGCTGAGTCGCTCCGTTGTGATCTCGTCCAACCGGGTTGTGCAGGACTGGTGAAAGTACCTGGCTGACACCGCCATGGCTACCACCATCTCGGATCCCCTCATGCACCGATGCTCCGTGTTGGAGTTCGAGGGAAAAAGCTACCGACTGAAGGAGTCCGCCCTACGCATCGCCATCACCACCGAATCGCCATAACCCACCCGTCCTGCCTGGAGCAGTTTGACTGACCATCGGTGCGCTTCACGGCGCATGGAGGAAAATTTACGGATTCCATACGAGAAAGCACTTGACTGTTTTAAATTAGCCAGCTAAACTAAACCTCATGAAAACATCGCCCAGTAAACACGCCGACAACGATATTTCTGCCGAAGTTGCCGAAGTATCGAGCGGCGCTCCTGTTGCATGGACACGTGTTGGTGCTGTGCTTGATCGAGTTGATCAGGAGGGATATTGGCGAAATGAATCAAGTTCCTTTACTGAGTGGGTGAAATTTTTTTCATCGAAACTCGGGCTCAAAGAGGGAAGCGTCTGGCGGATGCTCACATCTTCTCGTTCTTATATCGAGCTACAGAAGGACTTGACTTCGCGTGGGATTAACGCACCACTGCTGAATCAGCTATCGACTTCGGTGAGCCCTGAAAAACTAGAGCTACTGGACAAGTTACGGAGAGTTGCTAAACAGGACATCACCGACTCAATTGCATCAAGGGTAATCGAAGACTCAATTACCCGAGACGAACTCCGGGCAACCTGGGAAACTTACAGACCAGTTCTGGATGGCCGAACCGCGCGAGGTCGAGGGGTCGAACCACCGAGGTTTGACCCAACTGATCAAAATCAGTTTTCTTCTTATCATGCCGTTGAAGTAATGTCCGCCTTACAGGCAGCAGGGCCCCACTGGACAGGGAAATCGCATCCAGCGACTTACAGAATTTTTACTCGTGTTCGGCCCGAGCGACGTGATGATGACAAATCAATATTTGAACTTGATGTTGTTGCAGTTGTGAGAGAAAAGAAAACGAGCCCAATTATCTTTCACGGTATCGAAATTCGCGGCCCACAATTTCTGGCGTACTCAAAAATCGATAAGTTTCGAAAGATGGCTGAACCATATTTAGACTACTATTGGATTGCATCTGCCGTTCATACTATTGATGAACTGGAATCTGGGGTGGGTCTTCTTTCAGCTTTCGGCACGACAGTAACGGTTCTTCGCCCCGCCATTTGTAATACCAGCAATGCGACTCGAAAAGGAGACCTGGCCATGGGACTTCTGCAAAGGCTATTAAAGACGTAAAAATTTTGCTATAGATACTCTAGCCAGCTACACTAAAAAGGAGTGGCAATGAAATAGAAATCAATCCCTCTTGTGTGGTTCAGATCAGGATCTGTGTATACAGTCATTTACCCAAACACGTCTCTGCATGCAACGGCACGGATGAGGAAGACCGTAACGGATGAAAATCGCCCGATCTACTCTAGCTGGCTATATTTAACAAAGCGTAAATATGAAAAAACAGAGGTACCTGTCGTTCGGATTCGCGGACGAGCCAATGTGAACCAATTACTAAAAAGGCTCACGGCATCGTTCCAAGCCATCGGCTACAAATAATGTAGCGGATTATTGAATGAAAACAAATTAATTGGAGTGAATAATGAAATACAAAGTCACAAAAACGAAACGCGGCGATGAGGGATTGCTCATTATTGAAAACACACATACAGGACTCCCCGTGCTTACGGCGACAGAATGGCTGATTTGCTTTGAGGGCGCACGAGCCCAAAACACAATTCGCAATCGAGCTCAGGACCTGTGTGCTTTGTTGCACTGGGCTGACTTGCGATCAATCGACTTGAACGAGCGACTGCTCAGTGGCCGCACCTTCAACGTCGCAGAGCTAACTGATTTGGCCAAGTTTCTCGGTACGAACTTTCAGCAAAACAGCCATGAACTACCAACAATCATACAAGTTGGGGAACGGACTCAAATGCGAAGAATCCAGACGTCCTGCCAGTACATCAAATGGATCGTACAGAGCGCATTGTTGAGGCTCAATGTGGATGACCCACGGTTTGATCGGTTGCACAAAAAACTTGAAATCATTAAGGAACAACTTACAACCTTGTCAAATTTAGATACACCACAAAATGGCGCGTCTGAAAAAGGATTAGATGACCGGGCTCTAACGCGGTTGTTTCAGATCATTGAGCAAAACCAACCCGAAAATCCATTTGAAGCTGAAAATCAACTGCGAAATTACGTCATCATCGGTCTGCTCTTTTCCCTTGGCATGAGGATAGGGGAACTATTTGGACTAAAAATTGAAGATATCGACTTCGGACACATCACAACAATAAGAGTAGTCAAACGCAAATTTGACAGTGAGGAAACGCGAATACGTCCTGCGAAGCAAAAGCGAGGCAGCCGATCATTGTCACTGAGCAATGGACCGGTAGCCATTGCGCTGGCAAGTTACATAAAGTTGAGGCCAGCAGATCAAACAAGCCCATTCTTGATTGTCTCGGAACGTGGAGGAGCACTCACTTTGCGCGCAGGTCAGAAAATACTCAAGAAACTGCATCACGTGTTTCCTAATGAATTTCCATCTTCCTTTAGTCCAAAATATGGGAGGCACACATTATCCGCAGGTCTCGAACGAATCATGGCCCGTGCTGGCGTTGAGAAACACGAGCGCACAAAATATCTCATGGCGATTCGCGGCGATTTGTCCGAAAAATCACAAGATCCGTACACACAAATAACGATAGAGAATGAGGCAAACCGACATCTGCTGAACTACCAGATCAAGTCGCTAACGCAGGGTGCAAATGAAGATGTCCCATTCTGATTTCCCCTTATCCCAGCAGCCACCGATGGTGGTCGCGTTGATACAACTACTGGACTTTGGCGCGCTCCCAGTACTTGATGAATACATCTCAGATCGGTCTGGCAGCATTATGATTTGTCAGGACCACGTAAAATGGCAATTTAACTGTCGTGGGCAAGGGCAAATGCATAGTTGGGCAATAAACAACGAATTGTTAGAACATCTCTTGAAGGCGCACGTGCAGGCCATCGCGCGGCGATCCTCAGTACGCAACGCATTAAACACCGCTGTAGGTTTAACACGACTTCTCAAATCAGCCGAAAACTATTCAGAGGTATCATTTTCAGAATCGATCGACCAATTTAGTCGCGCGCTCTCACGCTGCATGGAACAGGTATACAGGGTTCTGGACGAGGGAATGCAACTCGACAAATTCTGGAGATTGAAAAACTTCTATCGGTGGGGTTGCCTGTTCGCTCCTGACGCCGGATTCAATGTAAAGGATTATGTTCGCTACGCTCAGATTCAACTACCAGGGAATGTCAAAGGTGAAGCCGTCAGAAGTGCAGATCCAAGTCAAGGAGTCCTGGCACCAGATGAGCTAAAAGTGCTGATTGGGGCAATTCGAGACGACCGTCCAAAGACACATCGCGAATTGATTGAACATGTCGCCGTCGCACTGGGCCTTGCGATAGGTCGAAATTCAGAAAACTACACACTGCTGCTGGAAGAGCATGTCGTTCAGCTCACTCATGAGGGCGTTACACGCTATTACCTCAGAGTGCCGAGAATCAAAAAGCGAACGAACCCGTATCGTGTTCTAAAAACTGTTCCGATTGAGCCAAGACTCGGTCAACGACTGCTTGAGTTGGTGGCGATGAACCAATCGTTGGACATCGACACCGCCGCTCCTCTCTCTGCTTCATCCGTCGTACTGACTGCGAAATTCCGTCCCTTGTTGCAGACTGGCCAAACAACCATCATGCCAGCGTCAAGTGCAACCTGGCACAAATTCCTTACGCCAAGCCAAATTTCGGTCTTGATGAAGTCATTTGTCAAACGAAAGCACCTGGTATCGGGTGCAACTGGACAACTGATCACACTGTCACCGCGAAGGTTGCGCTACACGTTTGCCAGCAACCTCGCCGCGATGGGCTTGTCAAGCAGGGAATTGGCCAGCCTGCTGGATCATTCGGACACCCAAAGCGTCCGCGTTTACACAGAATTGAGTGGGATTATTTCTGACCGACTGGAAAAAGCAGCAGCTGGAAGAATAGAGCTTGTCATGGCAATGCTGACTGGGCAAACCAAACCTAGCGACTTAGACACATATCTGACCCCGGCCTCAACGATCAAGGGGCAGAACCCCGCCTCCAACGTCGGTCCTCGACCTTGTGCATCCTGTCCTGCGTTTCAACCGTATAGCCATATCAAACAAAGCCAAACTGTCACGATCAATTCGAATGGGGAAAAAGGCGCATGAAATATCAAAGTGGAAAAATATTGACACTGATTTCAGCGACAGAACAATCAAGACAAATAAACTTAAAAATTCTGATTGAAAAGGCCAAAGCAAGCCAACTTGGTATTGTTCCCAGTAACTGGAACAGGATGTGCTGGGATGTCACTTCTACCTTTGCTCCCAAAACCCGCCCCGGCAAAGGAAGAAAAAAGTTGAACTTGATTTTCACCAGGGATCCCAAAGCGGCGGGGGCAAACGATATGGAATTCCGAGCACCGTACGCCGATCTCATCAAGGCGTTGGTCGTGTTGCGCTACGAGACGAGGCCCCGGACACTAGGTGCCATCCAGCAGTTTGTGTATGTCTATCGGCAACTCTATGAGTGTATTCCGCCAGACCAAAGAGAACTGCGACTTTTGACCCCTGAGATCTTTGACTTGGCGAGCCGAACTATACAAATGGGGTATGCCAAGAGCACAGCCAAAAAAATGATTGGGCGGTTGGAAGAACTGGCTGACCTGCTCGATAAGAATAATCTTGTGTCCTGTCAACTGAATTTTCGCTGTCGCACAACGCACCCATTGGGGGGCGACACAGACATTTCAAAGCAGCGATTTGACGTTCCAGAATCACTGGATAAGTCAATCGATAAGCGTGTTTCGGTTCAGGTGCTGGGTGCCATAGGCCAGCTATACCTGGCAATCCCGATGTCCAACTCAGCCGATGCACTCTTGGTGAGACTGGTGATGCTGCTCGCGCTTGTGGGGCGAAGAATCGGGGAAATTCTGTCGCTGCCAGACCAGAAAGTTCAACACAACATCCACGGAAAACCCTTTCTCATCTATTACGCAGAGAAAAAAAGCCAGGGAATACAAAAAGTGACGTCGGAGCGCCTGTGGTTGATTCCCCAGACTTCAGTTCTGATAGAGAAACTGCTGAACGACATCAAGGTACTGACCGAGAAGGCACGGATGATTGCCATGAAGGTCGTCGCAACTGGGATGCCAGACCTCAGTGAGCTGCCCAACCAAGAGTGGGTCAGCACGGCTGACCTTTCACATTGGCTCGGGATAACAAAAAACAGCGCGACGCAATGGGCGCGCAAGCGTTCGATTCCATTTGTCATCGTGAAGCACAAATGTCTCTACCTGCGCGCTGACATTGAATTCGCCCTGCTCCCCGAGGTACGGACAACGCCGGTCATGACCACTTCTTCCATCCAAAAGGAGTTGTTCATAAGTGATCTGCTGTTCATTGCTCAAGCAGGCACATTCCATCGAAAGAAAGCCCCCAAACCCTACGCAGCCGTCCCCGTGACAGAGGGCCAAGTCCGTGATTTCCTGTCGATACGCGAGAACATAAAAAATGCTTTCGAACGTTATGGTGTTTCGAAGCAGATCAACGCGCTGAGAAAAAATCCGCACAGCTTTCGTCACTTTCTCAACGACCTGCTTGACCAGTCAGGGATGCCGCTTCTCGCGCAGACAGCATGGTTTGGACGCCTGAACCCGGTGCAAACCACTGAATATCACGCTACATCAGCGGCACAACGCGTCCTGGAAGCATCGAGGTTTGTCGCACAAATCGACCCAGCCAAGGCCAGCCCGGTATCGCTCACGCAGCAGCCGGTCACGTTCAATCAAATGAAACAGTTGGGACAGCAGCGTCCGGTACACGACCTTGGGGATGGTGCCTGCAGCCACCATCAACGACAAGCTCCTTGCCCTCATTCTCTGAAGGCACCAGCAAAGTCGAGCGACTACTACTGGCTTGAAAACGAAGAGGATGCAGCATCTGAAACGATACGCCAAATCCACATGAATGAGGGCCTTCTGGACCTTGCCGCTGCACGCGCCATCGAAAATAAATTTGCCGAACCATGGGTCGAGCACTACAAAAAACGTCTCCAACAACTCAAAAAAGAATAATTCCAAAGGAAGCCCGATGAGCAAGTCGCCAATAAAAAAATCAAAAATCAAATGTCGACCCAAGCTCGACGGGTCATCGATTGCATTGATCATCAATTACATCGAACAAACTCAAAAGACAACGCCAGGACTGGCAATCACCTGGGGCCATCTGGAAAAAAGGTTCAACTATTCACGCCAAGCCCTCGAAAAGCACGAGCCAATCAAACTGGCATATCGGAGCGCCAACGTGGCAGCCAGCGCACACAAAAATGTATCGGGCGTCCACGGTGATGAGGCACCAGAGCCAATCTCAGTTACTTACCTCAAAAAGCAAAAAGCAAAAATGCAGGAAGAAAATAAAAAATTGAAACAACAGAATGCAGCGCTTCTCGAATATGTGACCAAGGTCATCCGTGAAGCGCAGAAAAAAGGCATCTCACTCGCGGGCATGACAGGACTCCTGCCACAAGAGCATCACCATGCCATCTTTCAAATGACAGCCGTCTCAGGCTCCCAAGTCAATGCAGAACAGTGCCAGGTCATGTAGGGGCAGGGGTGTTGTGGCCATCGCTTTGCCCCCTTCGGGCGCGAACCTGGCCGCCCGAGTTCGACACCGAGCAGCCATTTTTCGAGGAATTTTCGCGTCAGCTCGTTACGAATCAACCACTTAGGCGCGGGTGTTTGAATTTCGTGTAGTGGCAATCTGTATATTTGAATGTGTTGGCAAGTTTTTGAACTTTTTGCTACACTCCTCCCCATGTTCATCAAGCTCACCCGCTCAGGAGGCCACACCTACGCCCAACTGGTCGAGTCCTTCCGCGACGAACACGGTAAACCCCGCCAACGCACACTCGCCACCATTGGGCGTGTCGATGAAACCGATGGGCAGGTTGACTCCCTGCTGAGCGGTTTGCTGCGCGCCAAGGGACGTTCATTGGGTGACAACGCTGCGCCGCAGGTGCGCTTTGAGTCCGCCCTCGCTCTGGGCGATGTCTGGGCGCTTGATCAGCTCTGGCACGAGTTGGGCTTCGATGGTTTGTCTGCGGTGTTTCGCCGCGCACGTTTCACCACGCCAGTCGAACATGCCGTGCGGGTGATGGTCTTCAACCGGCTGTGCGACCCTGACTCCAAACTCGGTGTGCTGCGCTGGCTGCAAACCGTCAGCATGCCCGGCATCGATGCCGATGCACTCACCCACCAGCAGTTGCTGCGCAGCATGGATGCCCTGATGGACCACCAGGATGCGGTGGATGAGTGCGTGGCGGGTCTGCTGCGCCCGCTCATTGACGAAGACCTGTCGGTGGTGTTCTACGACCTGACGACCATCCGAGCCCAGGGCTTGAGTGAGCAAGAGGGGGATGTGCGCCACTTCGGTATGTCCAAGGAAGGCATGGTGGCCCGACAGTTCATGCTGGGCGTGGTGCAAACGGCCGACGGCATGCCGATCTACCACGAGGTGTTTGCAGGCAACACGGCTGAAGCGCCCACGCTGGAGCCGACCTTGAAGAAGGTGATGGCGCGTTTCCCGCATATCCGCCGCCTGGTGGTGGTGGCTGACCGGGGCTTGCTGTCGCTGGACAACATCGAAGCACTTTCCCAGTTGCGCCTGTCGGGCCAAAAGGACGGATCAGGCGATAGGGCGTTGGAGTTCATTCTGGCCGTGCCGGGTCGGCGCTATGGCGATTTTGTGGACATCCTGGCGCCGATCAACGCACGGGCACAGGCACAGGCACTGGAGAAGGAAAGCACCGACGAAGCGGAATCAGCGGCGCAGGAGTTGATCGACGAGGTGCAGTGGCAGGGCCTGCGTCTGGTGGTGGCACACAACCCGCAGCAGGCGGCTGAGCAAACGGCCAAGCGTCAGGCGCGCATCGAGCAGTTGCGCCAGCGTGCTGATCAGCTGACAGGCAAGCTGGACTCGCAGGATGCGGGCAAGGTGTACCGTGGCAGAAAGCTGTCGGATGGCGGTGTGACGGCGCGCTTCTTCCATGAGGTGAGCGAGGCGCACCTGACGCGCATCGTCAAGGTGGACTTGCAGGCCGAGCTGTTCACATGGGACATTGACCAAACAGCCCTGGCACGCGCCCAGGCGATGGATGGCAAGCTGCTGTTGGTGACCAATGTTGCGGATTTGACACCAGGCGAGGTGGTGCGCCGTTACAAGGCATTGGCTGACATCGAGCGGGGGTTTCGGGTCCTGAAGTCGGAGATCGAGATTGCGCCGGTGTTCCACCACTTGCCTGATCGCATCAAGGCGCACGCGAGCATTTGCATGCTGGCCTTGATCTTGTACCGGGTGATACGTCAGCGCCTGAAGATGAGTGGCAGCGATTTGTCCCCGGAGGCTGCGCTGGCGGACTTGCGACGTATCCAGCACCACAGTGTGAGCATCAACAACGCCGCGCCCATTGAGGGCATCACAACAATAGTCCAACGCCAGACCAATGTGCTGGCCGCATTGAAGATCAAGAAACCCTCACACGACACCCAATTGAGTCTGTTGTAGTGGCAGTCGGGAGACCGGTCCTATACAAATCAACAGCTTAACGCGGTTGGTGTCGAACTCGGGTGGCCGATGTCCCACCCGCAACGCACACCGCCCAAAAAGCCAAATGCTGTAGACGAAGATGACTTGGTGTTGACCCATCTGTCCATAGAGGAAGACATCCCCCCTTTGTTTCACACCTGGCGCATGGTCGTCTATGTCAGCCAAGCGGTAGATCACACCGAGTCGACCGCAAGCAAGTGAAGCGGTGTTCTGGGTCAACATGCCTGCGATGGGCAATGCGCATTGGGTGGCGACGAACCTCAACCACGACTGAACCGAGGGCATCACATACGTTCGCCCGACTCTCGGCTTTGTCAACTTGGCGGAAAAGACGGAATGGTCTGAGCACAAGGTGATGGGTTGGCAGACTGGCGACAAAGTGAATGCCAGCTTCTGCGTGCACTGTCTGGAATGGGCGTTACGCAACCTGTGATATGCCCGACAACTTCGACAGCGGGCGAGGTAGACGGTTCACTGTCATCGACTTCACAGTCGTGCCCTGAACGCCAGGTCAACACAACTCTGCTTGATGGATAAGCAGGGGGTTGGAGTGGACATGTGGACAAGCTTGCAAAACGCCCAGCTTGACCACATGCCCACACCTCCCACCCATGCTTACCCACAAGGGCTTGCCTTCGGCCTGACGCGCTTCGCTTGCCGACATCCATTTGAAAAGATGAGACCGAAAACACCGACTGCCGGGGAAGGCAATCTTTACAGTCATCAGTTCGTGGTGCGAAAGTTTACAGTCCGCAGCGGTTCGTGAACTCCGGCAAAAAAGAGGGCAAGTTCACAGCGATGAAAAAATGGTGTAAAGATTCATTTTTTGGCTCAAACCCATAGCTGGTGCGGGTTTCAACGGCTTTTATGGATTTGAATCTTTACACTTGATGTCTGGTTCGCCCTAGAAGGGGATGTCGTCGTCCATGTCGTCAAAGCCGCTGGATGACTTGGCCGGCGCGGCCGGGGCCGCTTGCGGCG
>ERZ761609.380-NODE-380-length-53375-cov-55.998068_pt1 | contig 53375 bp, 32 predicted proteins | sample MGYA00511163_ERZ761609 | MGnify/ENA primary metagenome ERZ761609 (study PRJEB28899, sample SAMN02445070) | bioreactor sludge metagenome | biome: EBPR sludge | place: Australia: Brisbane, Thorneside Wastewater Treatment Plant | collected 2011-12-16 ... | reverse complement strand
AATAACCCTCAAAAATCAACTTTTTAGCGCTTCCTTTGATGTTTGGAGCATGGATTGGGCGCTGTGGGAGTAATTGCATACATAAAAACCCTGTTAATAAAAACCTATAAACTGCCCGCTTAGAAGACTGTAACAGCAAAGCGCTCATCGGGATATATAGGGCTATGTGGGTGCTGTTCGGCATCGGTTTAGTAAAATCGGGAGGGTGGTAGGTTTTACCGCTATTGGTCATTTTCTGCCACTTCAAATTCCAGAATTTGGTCTTTGGTATATTTGCAGGTAATCCACTCAGGTTCTAATTTCATGCCCAATTTTTGGTAAAACGCTACGGCGGGCGTGTTCCAGTCTAAAACGTGCCAGCGCACCTGATTAGCGCCGTGTTGTTTGGCAAAGGTAAAAACGCTGTTAATGAGTAACCTGCCAATACCTTTTGAGCGGTGTTTTTCGGTAACAATCACATCATCGAGGTATAAGATTTTACCTTTCCAGGTAGAGTAGCAGAAAAAAAACAGCGCCATACCGGCTATTTCTTTTTTGCCCGATTGGGGGTGGGTAATTTCTGCCACGTTTAAAAAATAGAGCGGATGGCTGCCAAATCCGTCTTTTTCAAATTGTTCAAGGGTAAGCGTTACTTCTTGGGGCGCTTTTTCAAACAAGGCTAATTCGCAAATAAGAGCGTAGGCGGCAGGCAAATCGGGTTTTTGTGCCGGGCGAATGGTAATGGTCATAAAAGTATAATTAACAAGATGGGTAAGAATAATCGGGTGCAAAAAAAGTGTTTTCTGCCCAAAAATTGGCACATCTGCTTTATTTAAGCAGTGGTGCAGCCATAAAAAAGTAGGGCATGGTTATTTATGTACTTGGTTAAAACAGCAAGTTTGGTGAATGGTGAAATAATTAGGCAAACTTGCGTACATTTGCAAAGCAAAGAAAACTGCCTGCAAAGCAACCATTTTACCCCATTTTTTGCTCTTTAAACCATCTTACTAACCAAATTTACCCCCCTACTGCGTTATGATTTATCACATGGTAAAGCACAAGGTAACAACCTTAGGAGCATTTATTTTAGAAGAACAAAGAGCTTATCCGTGGGCAACCGGCGAACTGTCGAGCCTGTTAAGAAACATTGGTTTTTCGGCAAAAGTAATTAACCGCGAGGTAAATAAAGCCGGATTGGTGGATATTTTGGGTTCTACCGGCGATAGTAACGTGTATGGCGAGGAGGTGAAAAAATTAGATATTTTTGCCAATCAGCAGTTTATCTATTTTTTACAAAATAACGGCGAGTGTGCGGGCGTTGCCTCCGAAGAAAACGATACTTTTATTGCTTTTCCGCCGCCCAAAGACAGGGTGCAAAAATACGTAGTATGTATTGACCCCCTTGATGGGTCTTCTAACATAGATGTAAATGTTTCTATAGGCACTATTTTTGGCATTTACCAACGCGTAACCCGAAGCGGCGAGTGCGAAGAATCCGATTTTTTACAACCCGGGCATCGGTTGGTAGCTGCCGGTTATATTATTTACGGCTCATCTACCATGTTTGTTTACACATCGGGGCAAACGGTAAACGGTTTTACCCTTGACCCCACCATTGGTGAGTTCTGCCTGTCGCACCCCAATTTAAAAGTGCCTAAAAACGGCAGCATTTACTCTATAAATGAAAGCTACAAGTTTAAATTTGCCAAAGAAGTGAACGATTTTGTAGAATACTGTAAACAGCCCGATAAAACCGCCGGCAGACCCTACAACTCCCGATACATAGGCTCTATGGTTTCTGATTTTCACCGAAACCTTATTAAGGGGGGTATTTTTATGTATCCTGCCATGACCGATAGCCCCAATGGTAAACTGCGCCTGTTGTTTGAGTGCAACCCCATGGCATTTATTGTAGAAGCCGCCGGCGGAAAAGCTACCGATGGGAAACAGCGCATTTTAGATATTGCCCCCCAGCACCTGCACCAGCGCAGCCCCATTTTTATAGGCTCCGAAAATATGGTAAATTTGGCTATGGAGTTTATTAACCCTAAAACTGCCGAAGGACAGCAGCCATAACGGGGGCAGCCTCGGTTTGATGTATAAATGGAGATAGTTCCACCTGTTTTCAGCAAAAAAAGCACACAGATAACACGGATAAACGCAGGTAAAAGTGTGCTTTGTGGGCATTTGGCAGATAGTATATGATAGTTGGTACTAACGCACTCATAACTCTTCACTTCTCACTACTTGAGCCTTTATTTTTCAAAAATCAGCAATAATCAGCTCCATCCGTGTTATCCGTGTGCTAATTGCTGCCGGTTTTTAGCTCATGCCGACAGCACAGACTTTGTGTGCCACTTTGGGGGTTACACCCACCATAACCCGCCACAGGGCTGCATACCCTTAAGTCCCATGTTTACACGCCTACTCAACTACTGCGCTGTTTTATTGGTTTGTAACCCATAATTTACCCTAAAACCTACCCCTAAAACCATGTTTGCCAAAACCCGTTTACTGCTGCTTTTACCCCTGCTGGCAGCCCTGAGCGCTTTTACTGTCTATCAACTGCCCATTCAAAAACTGAGCGCCTCGCTTACCACCAAACAAGTACACAAGGGCAAGGCTACCACGCTAAAAGCTAACTTATACTACGCCGCCGGCGGTAAAATGGTAACCCACTTTACCCACCCCAAAGAATACTTCCTGCTTACCAACAACAAAGGAGAATACAAAATTTACGACCCCAAAGCCAATACCGTTGAGCAAAGCCAAAATTTGGCTTTTAGTACCGATGTTACCTATTTTGGGCATTTTCTAAACAACCGCCTTGCCGATATGGGCTTGCGAAACCTTGGCTTTACCCTCTATAATACCCGATTTGAAAACACCACCACCATTACCGAGTGGCAACCACAATTGGTAAATGCCTCTTCTGCCTTGCTGGTAGAGCTGGTACACGAAAATAACCTGCCCATTTTTATTGGTTACAAAGACCTTAAAGGCAACTATATGCGCAAGGTGTTTTTTTACAACTACCAAAAAATTCAGCAGGTAAATCTGCCCGCCACCATGACCGATATTAACTATCTTGCCCCGGGCGACTCGGTAGTGAGCCGCACCCAATACAGCAACCTGCTGGTAAACGAAACGGCTAAAAGCGATTATTTTAATTTTCAGATACCGGCAAACGCTAAATTGAAATAGCCCCGTTTTGCTTTAAGCGCCGCCCCGGTTGGGTGTTGAGCAGTAAGGATACAGTTGGTGTGTATTATTGCAAAAATGTGAAGTTGGGGTTGTGAGCTTGTGCAAAGGCTTGCCGTAAAAGGATTTTAAACAGGTAGGGCGATATATTTCGGTGCGCAGCGCCTTGTCAATTGGGCGGTTAACATGGTTACTACCTATATTTTGGTGCGTAGCGCCTGTGCATAACCAAATGCGCCATTTTATAGCTCTTGGTGAGTAACACACAAGGGGCAGCGCCCCTGTAATCTTGGTAGAACACTGTAATCTGTTGCCTATTTTAACAAGTGCATCTAAACCTTATGCAGGTTTTACCCCTATCGGGCGTTCATTTTAATTCCAACCTTAGGTTTTTTTAGTAAAAACGGCAATTTTGTTTCTACTCAAAAACATTTTGTTTGTTTTCAAAAACATTTTGAAGAAGTACAAAGACTTTATGTTGGAAACAAAAACATTTTGTTTCTACTCAAAAGCATTTTGTAAGTACACAAAAACATTTTGTTTGTACTCAAAGAGGTTTTGTAGTGAAGCAGATTTTATTGTTAAACAAGAAAACATTTAGACTTTGGACAAAATTTTTGCGATAGTGCGTAAAAGAGCCAGTCCAAGTGTTAGGTATTGATGCAAACAAAATACGCAAAAACACTCATATTATGCCTCCAAATCTTACTGTTGGGCGCTTCTCGTGCTCGTTTGTTGGTAAACTATGGCAACCAATACTATGTTTATGCAACAACCAAAACTAAGGGCATACCAAAGGCATCAAACTACCCAAACGCCCCAAGTATCCCATTGTAAAAAAGCATAAGAAAAGCCCAAAACAGCACCCCGAACAGCTAAATTGTTAGCCAAAATAAAACATATTAAAAATTATTAGCCCACAAACTAAGTGCGGGGGCTATAGGCTTGTCCAAAGTCTAAATAAAATAATAGATTACTTTTTGTTTATTTAAAAAAAACCATAAATTGATTAATTCCATTTGCCATTGAAATGTTATGTTATATTGTTAGTGCCTAAAAATATAATTTTGCATGAATTTGTTTTTGTTATTAATGTTTTAATAAAAATTTAATTACTTTTGATTGGATTTTGATATTTTATCTTACATTTGCACTTTAACAAACGCAATTTATTTTTTAATTTTCAACTCCTTAACCATGGTACAAAAATTAGTACTTACGCTTGTTATGTTTTTGTTTACTGCTGCGGCAGTACATGCACAGCCCTATTGCAACTCAGTTTGGGGGGGTGTCGGTTTCGCCTGCGATATTGCCTGTGAAAGCTCAGTTTGCAGTTATGACCCTTACTGTTGTAATACTAATTGGGATTTGCTTTGCGCCACTGAAGCAGCAAGTGACCCCAATTGCCAAAGTTGCATTTCACCTGTTCTTTTTTGCAACACAAGGTGGGGGGGGGCAGGTTTTCCTTTCGACCTTGCCTGCCAAAACTCGGTTTGCAGTTATGACCCTTACTGTTGTAATACTAATTGGGATTCCATCTGCGCCAATGAAGCAGCAAGTGACTCCAATTGCCAAAGTTGCCTCAGTCCACCGCCTGTTGCTAATTGCAATAGCATTACAGTTATTACCGCGTGTAGCTTTTACACTTGGAGTGTAACAGGTATAACCTATTATGATTCCGGCATTTATAATGCCGGCAGCAATACCCTCGATTTAACCATTGCCCTTGGCACCCAAACCTCCCTTGCCGGCTCTACCAATGTTTGTGTAGGCGGTACAATAGGCTTAACCGCCACCGGCGGCAATACCTACCAGTGGAGCGGACCCAATGGTTACACTAATACCGGCGCAAGCATAACCCGCAACGGAGCTACTACTGCTATGAGCGGCACTTATACCGTTACCATTACCCACAATGAGTGTTCGGTAGTGCGCAGTATAAATGTTATGGTACACCCTACCCCCAGCGCTACCATTAGCGGCGCTACTTCTGTATGCAACGGTGGCACCATAAGCCTTAGCGCACCCGCAGGCGCTGTTTCGTATGCGTGGAGTGGTCCGGGTGGTTTTACCTCTTCTACCCAAAACATGACCCGCTCTAATGCCACTACGGCTATGGCAGGCACATACAAAGTTACCGTTACCGGCGCAGGCGGCTGCACTGCCACTGCCAGCCGAAGCGTAACAGTAGCAGCGCCCACTGCCGCCACCATTACAGGCGCTACCGGTTTTTGCTCAAACGGCACCATTACCCTTACTGCCACCACAGCCGGTGTTAGCTACCAATGGAGCGGACCGGGCGGATTTAGCTTTTCCGGCGCTACCATGACCCGCACACCTGCCGTAGCCGGTACTTATACCGTAACGGTTCAGAATGCCGCAGGCTGCATAAGTACTGCCAGCCGTACTGTTTCGGTAACAGCAGCGCCCACCGTTAGTATTCAAAACAACAGCAATTGCAACCGTGTATGGCTCATAGCATCGGGCGGCAACAGCTACCAGTGGAGTGGACCGGGCTTTACCGGCACCGGCGCAACTGTTTTGCGCAATCCGGCTTCTTATGGTATGTATGGCACTTACACCGTAACCGTAACAGGTAGTGGTGGTTGTACTACATCGGCAAGTGTTACGGTTAATCCCTGTGGCGACAATGGCGGCAGTACCAAAAACGGAGGCATTCAATTGCAGCAGTTGCTACAGGCATTCCCCAATCCTGCCCAAAACATGAGCACCCTTAGTTTTACCGCCGCTGCACAAGAGCCGGCTATCCTAACCGTGTTTAACACAGAGGGTAAATTAATTGCTACCTTATTTAACGGCACAACCGAAGCCGGCCTTACCTACCAATTGCCTTTTGATACAGCCCTGCTGCCCAATGGCATTTACTTTGCCGTTTTGCAATATGCCAATGGCGCTACCGAAAATACCCGAATTATGGTGGTAAGATAACCACTTACCCCATAACCACTTAACAAAAAAACGCAACATGCCTATGTAGGGTGTGTTGCGTTTTTTTGTAGGGGGTTATTGCCCATTATGCAGTTTTGCAGTAATGGCTCTTAACCCAAACTGCATACCTTGCCGCCAAACATACAAGACTTTTGCAACGGGTGCAAGGTTTTGGTGGGTTTGCTATTTTTTATTTCCTTTTAAGAAAACGTTGCTAAGTAAAACTTTGAGGTATTTTCTTCTAAGGAACTGTGATGTTGGAATTAGTAGTACGCTAAAGGCTTGCCGCAAAAGGATTTCAAACAGGTAGGGCGATATATTTCGGTGCGCAGCGCCTTGTCAATTGGGCGGTTGCTACTGAAACGCTGTTTTTATCGGGAAGAAAAGAACTTATCCCGATATCCGAAATCAAAACTTGAGTCTTTATTATTCAAAAATCTGTGTAAATCAGCCGCATCCGTGTTATCTGTGTGCGGTTTTGCGCACCTACCTGTAGCACGTCATTTTCATTAAACTTGGGTCACACACACCCTACCAAATACCAAGTACCAGAGGCTAAATAGACATAAAAACCCCAAATTCATCGGCAAATTTCCCAAACAAACAATCCGCAAAAAAACTGGCAAATAATTTGCTATGGTGTAGTAAACAAGCACACAAACCATATAAAGTTATAGCCATGAAAAATGCACTTACCATAACCTTAGTCCTTATTTTATGGGGCATCAGTAGTCAGTTGTTTGCCCAAAATGGGGTAAAACAATGGTTAGATAAAGACAAAAAACCCACTACCAACGGCGCAGAGGTGACATTTTACCGATTGGTAAAATATACCGAAAGTGGTAAACCCATTGGAACGGTGCAAGATTATTACCTAACCGATACCTTGCAGTTTACCGGCAGCTTATTGGCACAAAACCCCGATGCTTATGACGGCACCTGTGTATGGTATCACCCAAACGGGGCTAAGCAGCGCGAAGCCTATTACCTAAACGGCGAACTTGCCGGACGTGTGGCAGTGTGGAACCAAGACGGCAGAGCCTTATATGAAGGCGCTTACAAAAAAGGCAAGCAATGGGGCAGACACATTTTTTGGGACGAAAAAGGCAACTTTGTAAGTGTTGATTTTTACCAAAACGGTCAAAAATTTAACATAACCGAAGTGGCAACCGCCCTGCCTGCCCTGCCCGATGATACCAAAGCCACCCTATATACCCTTTCAAAACATTTGAGCCACCGTTTTTTAGCCGATGCCGCCGATGCCCACGCCTTTAATCATTTTGGCGAGCAACTCTTAGAGCAAAACCTGTTTACCCAAGCCCTTTGCCTATTTATGGCAAGCAAACAAATACGGCAAGTACTGGCTTTGCCCGCAGGCGTGCAAGAAACAGATAAAAACTTAGCAGCTACTTATGAGGCAATGGGCAATACTAAAATGGCATCGGCTTATTTGCAAAAATCGGGCGCTTTATCTGCTGCCAAGCCTCAGCCAGAAAAAACATTGCCCAAACAACCCGCCAAAGACCGGCAGGAGGTGATGGTTGCTTACGAAGCCTCTATCAGGCAAACTGCCAATATGCTTAAAGAGCAACCCTTAAATTCCCTGCCCTTTGCAACGGTTCAAAAACAAGAAACACAACCCGAAACAGGAAACCCCGCCCGAATTGCCACTTCTTTGGTGGCTACACTGCAAACAAACCAAAAAACCAACTTGTTTGTAATAGCCAACACAAGCCGGGTAGGGGCGAAGCCTATTTTACCCATTGTTAATACCCAAGCCGCTTTGGCTATACAAACCACCAACTTGGCAACAGAGGATTATGCCGAAGAAACAACAAACCCCGATGCAAAACCCATTGCCCCCAAACAACCCGATGACCTGCCTCAAAAAACGCTTGACCCTCCCCATACAAAGGCTAAACCTGCGGTAATACCTGCCCAACCCCAACCAACTCCCTCCGCAATTGCCAAAACCCAATTGCCATCAACCACTTCAACTGAGGTAGCGCCTGTACAAAAAAACGCCCTACCGAAGCCCTCACCATCATCGGGCTTAATGGCTAACAACCCCTCCGTTTCGCCAAAGGCTGCCCCTGAGCCTACGGCTTCAATACCCGCCTTGCCGCCACCCGTAGCGGCTGCACCCGTACCCGCAGCCAAGCCCGATGCCGCACCCGTAAAACCCTCTGCCACCGCCGCCGAACTGCCCAATGCAGCCAATTTTATAGCGGCTTTATCAAAGTATCTTGCCTCCAACAATAAAACCGAGTTAATTCAGGCGTTATCGGTTCAGTTGGGGGTAAACATTGCCAATTTAAACAGACAAGATGCCGCAGCCATACAGCAACTCATTAACCAAATGCTGAACAACGGAGCTTATGCCGGCATAACCGCTGCATTTGATGCCTCGCCCGATGCGCTCAAAACCATAAAAGACGAATCTGCCAAAGCCACCCTGCTATTGGGTTTGGCTAAGGCAGCACAGCAGCAAGGCTTATACGCCCAGGCATTGCAGCATTATGAGCAAGTAACCAAAATTGCCACATCTGCAAAAAACGCACAGGCTACCTGGGGGGCAGAAGCCAAACAGGGTTTGGTAAACACGTTTGTTGCCCAAAAAGAGTATGCCCGCGCTACGGAACTGCTTACCGAACTTAAAACAGCCGCCGAAAAAAACGGCAACGATGCTGCATTGGCACAACTAAACAACCAACTTGGCAACCTGTATTTTGACCAAGGCGCTTATGACAAAGCCGCCGCAAACTACAAACTCAGCGCCGAACACCACGAGTATCTTGCCAACCGAAGCGGCGTGGCATTGGCTACCCTTAAAACGGCAAACATGCTGGCATTGCAGGGTAAATACGCCGAAGCCGAAACCCAATACCGGCAAGCTATGGTACTTGCCGAAAGACTAAAACTGCCCAAACATTTGGCTGCTGTTTACAATAACTGGGGCGTTTTGCTCTATTTTAAAGGCAATTACCCCGAAGCCGAGCAACATTTTACCCGCTCTGCCCAGTTGTGGGAAAAAGAACCGGAGCATTTTACCGCCCAAATTCCGGTTATGCTCAACACTGCCGCCGCCGCCGCCGAAACGGGTAATGTAAAACAGGCTTACCAACTGTATTGCCATTATTTAGAACTTGCCCAACAAACCGATTTCCTCCATTTGCCCGATGAATGGCAAATGCTTACCGTTAAAAAACACGAAATGGCGGCTAAGGAGGCGGTAAAATTAGCCGTTCAGCTCTCTAAGCCCGATGAAGCCTTTGCCCTTGCCGAGCAATCTAAAATGCACCAAACCGCCCAATACCTCTTACAACCCGAAACCGGTTTGACCCTACCTATTGACCCCCTTTTGCAAGCCGAAGAGCTGTACTGGCAACACAGCTTGCACGCCATTAGCCGCCAAGTTGCCCAGCCCGCCAATGCCGCCCAAACCAAACAACTTGCCCAAACCCAACAAATGCTGCTTAACGGCTACCAAAAATTTATGCAAGAACTGCCCACAAATGCCCCTCAGTATGCAGCCCTTAAATACCCTACAAAGCCCCATGTAGAACAAATTCAGGAAACCCTTTTGCCCGATGAGGTAATGATTAGTTACCTTTTAGGAAACAAACAAGCCTATGCTTTTTTAATTGCCAAATCGGTTTACCAATGTTTTACCCTTGATAACGCCGCTACCATTGAACAAGAGGTAGAACAACTATATGCCAATTACCTTAAACCCGCCTCCGAACTGCCCGATAAAGACCTCCGAAAAGCAGAAAAAAAATTGCAGGAAGCCTTTGCCCTTCATGCCGGTAAATTGTATAACAAACTTATATTGCCCATTCAGAAAAGTGGCTTATTATCGGGAGCTAAAAAATTGATAATTGTGCCCGATGGCATTTTGCATACCTTACCTTTTCAACTATTGGTTGAGCCGGGTTCAACCCCTGTAACCAACTATAAAGACTACCCCTATCTTGCCAAACAATACGCCATAACCACCTATCCGGCTGCCGGCGCATTTTACCAATTGAGCAAGCCCGCCCCCCAAAACACCGGTAAGGTATTAGCTTTGGCAAACCCCACGCTGCAAACTTCTGCCACACAAAGCAATACTTACAGCAATTTGGTTTTGGGTAAAGCTACCATTGCCCCGCCAGCCATAGCCGTTTATGATGCCAAAACCCAGTTTACCCCCTTTGAAGCGGCAAACCTAACCCTGTTGCAGCAAAATCAGGTAGCCGAAACCAAACTAAAACAACTCAGCCGCCAACCATACCAATACCTGCACTTAGCTGCACCGTTTGTCTTTAATAGTCAGTATCCGCAGTTTTCGGGTTTAATAGTAGGTGGCACACAGGGTAACAATGCCCTGCTCACCCTGCCCAAGTTGGCAGAACTCAGCCCCTCGGCAGCATTGCTTAACCTGCCTTTTGCTTTTAGCCATACGCCCTCCGGTTTGCAGGGCAATGCCGTAGCCACTTTGCAATTAACCACCCTTCAGGCGGGCATAGGGGCTGCCACCTACAGCCTTTGGTTGCCACAAGTAAGCCATGCCACCCAATTTTACACCTTATTATACGACCGGTTAGCTCAAAACACACCCCTACCCGATGCCTACCAACACACCCAGTTACAAATGATGCAAACTGATGAGTTTGCCGCTCCCGCAGCATGGGCAGCGTTTACTTTAAGCGGAGGTTTTGCCGGCAGGTAGGTAAACACCCCATTCAATAGGTTTCCCCAAAATCATAATTACGCTGTGTATAATATAAAAAAAACCCCCGATGCAGCCAAAGTTACATCGGGGTTTTGTATGAGAGGGGGTCAATTATTTTACAGCGTGCCTCTTAGGGCTTGCTCGCGTTCAATAGATTCAAACAGGGCTTTAAAATTACCTTTGCCAAACGACTTAGCGCCGCAGCGTTGAATAATTTCATAAAAAACGGTGGGTCGGTCTTGTACGGGTTTGGTAAACAATTGGAGCAGATAACCCTCTTCATCGCGGTCAACCAGGATATTGAGTTTTTTAAGCACTTCCATATCCTCGTTTATATGTCCTACACGCTCGGCAAGGTCGTCGTAGTAAGTATCGGGAACATACAAAAATTCAACTCCTCTGCTTCGGAGTTCCGAGACGGTAGCAATAATATCGTCTGTTGCTACGGCAATATGTTGTACGCCTGCGCCACGGTAAAAGTCGATGTATTCTTCAATTTGCGATTTTTTTCTACCTTCTGCCGGCTCGTTAATCGGGAATTTTATGTAGCCGTTTCCGTTGCTCACCACCTTGCTCATAAGGGCGGTATATTCGGTAGAAATATCTTTGTCATCAAAGGTAAGGAGGAGTTTAAATCCCATTACCTCTTCATAAAACTGTACCCATTTGTTCATTTCGCCTAATTCTACATTGCCTACGCAGTGGTCAACGTATTTTAGCCCTACGGGTTTTACTTCAAAATTAGATTGTTTGGGCACAAAACCGGGTAAAAAAGCGCCTTTATAGTTTTTGCGCTCTACAAATTTGTGAATAGTTTGCCCATAGGTATGTATAGCAGATACTACCACTTGGCCATGTTCATCGGATAAAACGGTGGGTTGAATGGCAGGTTTAGCGCCTCGTTTTACGGTTTCTTCAAACGAGCGGCGGGCATCGTCCACCCACAGGGCAAGCACTTTTACGCCGTCGCCGTGTTGTACTAAATGCTGGTTAATGGCAGATTCGGGTGTTAGGGGTGTGGTAAGCACCAATCGTATTTTACCTTGTTGCAGCACATAAGATGCAGCGTTTTTGTTGCCGGTTTCTAAGCCGGAGTAAGCCACTAATTGGTAGCCAAAAGCGGTTTGGTAATAATAGGCAGATTGTTTGGCATTGCCCACGTAAAATTCTATATGGTCGGTGCCGTTAATGGGTAAAAAATCGGCATTGGCGGTAAGGGGTTCTTTTTGCAGGTTGTGTGCTATGGTGGTCATAAAAAGTGGGGTTATGGTGTAGAAATATGGTTTTGAGTGGTAAGTGGTTGTGTAAAGTAGAAGTTTTACCCTGCATAGTCCAACCAAGAGAGGTAGTAATCGGGGTCTTCAATTTGGAGGGCTTGTCGGGTAAGTTGCAGGGGTTTAAAGGTGTCAATCATTACGGCAAGTTCTTTGGTTTCTTTTGCTCCGATGCTTTTTTCTACTGTTCCGGGGTGGGGTCCGTGTGGTATGCCGCCCGGGTGCAGGGTAATTTGTCCTCGTTTTACATTTTTGCGGCTCATAAAATCGCCGTCCACGTAGTAGAGAACTTCGTCGGAGTCTATATTACTGTGGTGGTAAGGGGCAGGAATGGCAAGCGGGTGGTAATCATACAGACGGGGAACAAAACTGCAAACCACAAACCCACGCGAGGCAAAAGTTTGATGAATAGGCGGAGGCAGGTGAACGCGTCCGGTAATAGGTTCAAAATTGTGGATAGAAAACCCAAACGGGTAGCAGTAGCCGTCCCACCCTATTACGTCAAAGGGGTGAAAAGCATAGAGGTACGGATACATCATTCCTTCTTTTTTGATAAAGAGCTTAAAATCGCCTTTTTCGTCGTAGGTTTCTAAGTTTTGCGGGGTTTTAATATCGCGCTCGCAAAAGGGGGAGTGTTCCATAAATTGCCCGTTTTCGCTCAGGTAGCGTTTTGGGAAAACGATGGGGCTAAACGATTCAGTAATGAGCAGCCGGTTATCGGGCGAGTTAAAGTGGAGTTGGTAAACTGTGCCCCGCGGTATCACCAAGTAATCGCCGTATTCAAAGGGTATATTGCCGTAGCAGGTTTTAAGGGTGCCGCTGCCTTCGTGAATAAAAATCATTTCATCGGCATCGGCATTTTTGTAGAAATAGTCAGTAACTGAAAGTTTGGGCGCTGCCAGACTGATATGGCAGTCATTGTTTACCAAAACCGGCACACGGCTTTGCAGGTAATCGTTGGTGGGTGTAATGTTAAACCCTTGTAGGCTGCGGGGTTGTAATTGTTTGTGCAAAACTACTTCGGGCATTACCAATACCGGATGCCCCACGCTTCGGATAACGGTGGGTGGGTGGCAGTGGTATAACAGGGCGTAATTGTCAGAAAAACCTTCGGTGCTAAATAACTCTTCGGCATACAAACTGCCGTTGGGCTTGCGAAACTGGGTATGTCTTTTGGGCGGTATTTGACCTAAACGGTGATAATGAGGCATGGGTTAGGAGAAGTTTGCGGTAGAAAATAGGGTAGTTGTTTGTTGGAGTTGACAGGAAACGACAGTTGGAAAGGGCAGGGTGCAAAAATACTACAATACTGTTTATTACATAACAATCAAAGCCTGTTATGCGCTCAAAAGCAGCGGTGAAAAATGGGTAAAAAAAGAAACCCCCAAAAAGTAGTACCTTTTTGGGGGCTGAAAAGTATAAACGAAAAACTATGGCTCTTTATCTAAGCACTATTGAAACGGCAAAATTTACCGTTTGGTTGCCTGTGTAAGCCATTTTTAACCTTTTTTTGCTTAAAAGGGTGGTTAGTTAAGGGGTAACGGGGTGGTTTTTGGTATTTTTATAGGGGGCAACTGCGGCTACCAAATCGGGCAAATTCCATGCGTTGGTAAGGGTAAAATTGCCTATTTTGGTGCGGGCAAGTGCGTGCAGGTAAGCGCCGCTTTGCAACAGATTGCCAAAATCGCGGGCAATAGAGCGGATATAAGTGCCTTTACTGCAAACAATTCGGGCATGAACAAAGGGGAGGTTTATTTGTGTAAGTTCAAAAGTATGGATAGTAACCGGTCTTTTTTCAACTTCCACATTTATGCCTTTTCGGGCTTTAATATAAAGCGGGGAGCCATTTACCTTTACTGCCGAAAACATGGGCGGTTCTTGCAGATAAACGCCAGTAAGTTGTTGGGCTGCCTGCAAAAGGTGTTGGTGTGTAATATGGGCTGTTTCATAATATTCATCGGGCTCATGCTCGGTATCAAAAGAGGGGGTAGTAGCGCCAAGGTAAAAAACGGCTTCGTACTCTTTATCCATGCCCATAAATTCATCAATACGGCGGGTGGCATTTCTGCCCATGCAAATAAGGAGCAGCCCTGTAGCCATAGGGTCAAGGGTGCCGGCATGGCCTACTTTTTTTACGCCGCTGGCATAACGCAGTTTGTTTACCACGTCAAAAGAAGTCCACTTTAACGGTTTATTAACTAAAAAAATTTCACCCTGCTCAAAGTTAAAAGGTGTATTGGAATGGGGGTGCATGGTTAAGTTTTAGCGCGGGGTGTAGTAGGTTGATTTAACCCTGAGAGCGTTATATATGGGTAATCTTTTGGCAGCTGTTTTAGTTACACTCAGCAGCACATTGTCGTATTCGGGTATAGAGGGCAGTTTGCCTATTACCATAAGGTAAACGCTTTGTTTGTTATTGAGGTTAGTAACCTTTACAATAGATTGGGTTGGGGCATATCGGTGCATACAATACATGTTATCGGTGCTTGATTTTTCGTCCGAGTCGTCAAAGGTTACAGCCATGCCCTCGTGCTTGTGCAGCACATACTGTTTTAGTGTATCGGTTTCAAATTTGGTAAATTCCATTTGATACTTGCTCATATTTGGTTTTGCCGGTGCGCCTAATCCAAGTGCTGCAGAAAGTTCAAGAGCGGTAAGGGCTTCGCCGGTGGGCATAAGCCAGTCCACAATAATTTCTTGCCCTTTTTGGATATTAACATCGGTAAGATTATTCCAATTTTGCAGCGTAGCAACCGATTGTCCGTAAAACTGGGCTAAACTAAACAGGGTTTCTTTTTCTCTTACTTTATGTTTAAGGGGTTTAAGAGTAGTATAAGTAGCGGTAGCAGGAGGTTGGCCGGCAGTAACGGTAGTTTTGTTTACTGTGGCAGGCTGCTGCAAAGCAGGTGGGGCAGCCGGTGTTATACTTCGGGCAGTACTGCCGGTATTAGACTGGGCATCGGAACTTACCACTGCATACACCATTTTTTCAGTTGCAGGTTGAGTTGTCTTTTTATCAGCAATATGCTCTGCGGGAGCAGCAAGTGGGCTGGGTTCTTGTATGGGTGGGTTAGTGGTTACGCTTAATACCCGAGGCGCTTCAAATAGGGTAGGGTTGGGGTTGTTTGTTTTGGGAAGGGTTTTGGGTGCAATAATATCAGAAACTGCTCTGGCAATGGGTTCCTGATTTTGTATGCCGGTTTCTTTCATGGGCAATAACTCGGCGCTTGTACTTGCCATGGCATCATTGTGCAGCACCACTACTACCGGTCGGTCGGCTGTTGAGGTAGCGGTTTTAATTGGTACTTTATTAGCGCCGGCCGGTACATTAATTACCTGACCCACATTGAGTTTATTGCCCGCAATTTGGGGATTAGCTTTTTTGAGGTCATCTATACTAATGCCAAAAACCGATGCAAGCCGGTAAAAGGAATCACCGGAGCGGACGGTGTAGGGGGTATATGCAGAAGACTGAGCAAGTAGTGGTAGCTGCTGCATGGCAACAAATAGAATTGCCAGCAAAAAAATTGACAGTTGTTTCATGATTAGGCTGATTTTGAGGAATAAATTAAGGAGAATAAGGGTTAAATAATTATGCAAAGTTAGCATTTCAGTCAATTGAAGGGCAAATTTCGTGCTAAATTTTTTATCTCAATGATTTAATTAACGAATAATCTGCCCGATAACCATTGATTTTTACACTTTTTAACGTTTCTTTTGAGGTAATCCTATTCTTCTACATAATTAAGGTCTTTTCCGTAGGTTTCGTGTAGGTTAACAATAGCAAAAAGCGCCAGCACTAAACAAACTAACCCCACAATGTAGGCGCTTACAATAAAACTGAAATGGTTTTGCAGGTATTGGAAAGATAAGGTAATGGGCACCACCGCGCCGCGCACAAAATTAGGCACAGTAGTAGTAACCGTTGCCCTAAGATTAGTGCCAAACTGTTCTGATGCTATGGTGGCAAAAATAGCCCAGTAGCCCGATACAGCTCCGATGGCAAAACACAAAAACAGGTAATATCCATACGATATGTTTCGGGAAAAAAGATAGAGGCTGATAACCGCCAGCAGCGTTACTAAAAACCCGATAACCACTTTTCGCCTTGTTTTGAACCACTGGCTCAGCAAGCCGCTAAAAAAATCGCCTACCGAAAGCCCAATGTAAGCAAACATAATGGCAGTACCCGCTTTAACACTGCCCTCTACCCCAATTTCGCGGCTAAACTCGGGTGATAGTACAATGAGAATACCAATAGAAAACCAGATAGGTAAACCCACCATAATACAGTTAAGGTATCTGAAAGCCCGATGAGGATTGGTGAATAAATGGAAAAAATCGCCCCTTTTTATTCCTGAATGAGCAAGCATATTTTTAAACATGGTGGACTCATACGTGCCCAGCCGAAGGGCAAAAAGGGCAAAACCTAAACCGCCGCCCACAAAGTAAGCAATACGCCAGGTAAACAAATCGCCTACTAAGGCAGCCGCTACTGCCCCCAATGCGCCAAAGGTAACCACTACCATAGTGCCGTAACCGCGCGTTTCTTTGGTCATGGTTTCACTTACTAAGGTAATACCTGCCCCTAATTCGCCGGCAAGCCCTATGCCTGCCAAAAATCGCAGCAGGGCATAACTGTTGATATCGGTAACAAAACCATTGAGTACGTTGGCTGCCGAATACATAAAAATAGACCCGAACAAAACCGATACTCTTCCGCGCTTATCGCCCAATATGCCCCAGAGTATGCCCCCTATCAACATGCCGGCCATTTGCCAGTTAAACAGCATCAGCCCTTTAGCGGTAAGTTCTGCGCCGCTGTAACCAAGCTCAGTAAGGCTGGGGTTGCGCACTATGCCAAACAATATGAGGTCGTAAATATCTACAAAATAACCCAATGCCGATACAATAACAATAATGTTGAGTGGGTTGGAGGTGTGGTGGCGCTGATTCATGTAAATAAGGGAAATGAGATGTGGGTAAATGGTAAAAAAGTTGAGGGGAGTATTTTAATGAGCTTTTCTCAGTTTGGCTATAGCAATGATATGGCTAAGCAAGGCAAGGGGTACAATAAAAGCGGGTAACAGGGTAAATGGGGCATAAAAAATAGCTATATTGGGCTGGGCAAACCCAAATTTTTGGAATGGAAAAGGTGCGGAAAAGATAGCGGTAGTAACGATATTGAGCAATAAACCGATGCAAATAAAATTCCATAACAATAGATGTCTTTTTTGCAATACCCCTTTTTGAGCACCAAAATAAGCCACCAAAGGAGCGGTTAAACCTGCAACTATATCGTAGTTTCTGCCGGCAAAGGTCATTTCGCCGGGCAGCGCACCTTGAACATAACAGGCGTATAAAACTAACTCTACGGGTAGGCGCACCACATGCAACCATAAAAGCCATTGGAGCGGAATGGCTTTTAAGTATTGCAAAGCGGTTTTGCTTAGCAGCACATACCCCAGCAGTAATACAAACGGAATACCCATAAACAAGGCAATACGCGGCGGCATTTCATTGTAATGGCGGTAAAACCCCGTGTAGCCAAGAAAAAAATGCAGCATAATCCACAGCAGCATACAACCCAAAACCCAATTTCTTACTCTGATATGCGCGGTGTTATCGGCTATGGTTAACCCTTGCCAAGCAATAAATAAAACGTACACTATACAAGCCAAAAACAGAATGGTAAAATAAACAGCTATTCCGGGCAACATAAAAACAGGTTCGTTACAGGGTTGTTAAATTTTGGGCGTGAAAGTAGGTAAAAAAAGGTCAGTTATGCGTTTTGCAGGGCTGATTTTATATTGAATCCCTTTTTGACGGTCATTTAAAGTTGTAAATTACCGACATTTTTACCTTTTTGCCGGTTTTTAGCTTTCAAAATTGCAATTTTGCGTATTTTTAGCCGCTAATTGTAAACGCACTGTAAAGTTACTATTAACCACACTCCAAATAAAATTAATTAGCTAAATATGAAGAGAATTCTACTCTTTTCCTTGTTGTTTACTATTATGGGCATTCTTGTGAACGCCCAAACGCCAAACGACCAGCAGTTGTGTCCGTTTGTAGATGCAGGCCCCGATGTAAATACTTGCGGCGGGCAGCAGGTTACGCTTACAGCCACCTTTGCCGATATAAGGCAGCCTACCACTTATGCAGTAGGCAATACCCCTTACAACCCGTTTAGTTTAACCACCGGTACTAATATATTGGTGGACCTTGACGATATTTGGTCGGGGGTAATTAACATGGGTTTTAACTTTTGCTACTGGGGCAATAATTACAACCAATTGGTAGTGGGTTCTAACGGGTTAGCCTCCTTTAACACCGCTTATGCCAATGCCTACTGCACCTGGCCTATTGGTAATGCTTGGCCATCTAATGTAGGAACTGTATTAAACACCATAGGCAGCCCTTGGCATGATATAGACCCCAGTGTGGGCTACAACCCAAACCGTACCAAGATACATGTGGACGGTACAGCGCCTTGCCGAAAGTTCATTGTTACCTTTAACCAAATACCCATGTTTAGCGGGGCTTGCAACAGTCAGTTGGCTACACACCAAATTATAATGTATGAAACCAGCAATGTGATAGATGTACACATAGGCAATAAGCCACTATGTGCAACTTGGAATAGCGGGCGAGCCATACAAGGCATTCAAAATGCCAATGGTACGCAGGCAGTAGTAGTGCCGGGCAGAAACCACCCTACCCAATGGACTGCCGCCAACGATGGAAAGCGTTTTTACCCCACCGGAGCGCCGGCTTATACCATTCAGTGGTTGCAAGGCGCTACCGTTATTGGTAATACCGCCACCATTAACGTAACCCCCAGTGTTACTACTACTTATACAGTAAGGATTACCTATACCAATTGCAATGGCACCCAAACCATTGTTACCGATAACGTAACGGTAAACGTTAGCCCTATTAACCCGCCGGTTATTCCGCCACAGGATATTTGCGGCGGACAAACGGCTACCCTTAATGCCGGACCCGGATTTACATCTTACCAATGGACAGGTGGTTTGAGCGGACAAAGTATTACCGTTTCGCCGGCTGCCACTACTACCTACACCGTAACCGTAACTGATGGAGCAGGGTGTACTGCCAGCAGCAATGTAACTGTTTCGGTGGGCAATAATATTGTGCCGCCCACCATTCCGGCTGCTACTATTTGCAGCGGCGAAACTACCTCGCTCAATGCCGGAGCAGGATATAGTAATTATGTGTGGAGTACCGGACAAACCGGACAAACCATTACCGTTTCGCCCGGCGGAACTACCTCCTACACCGTAACTGTTACCAACGCATCGGGTTGTACGGCTGTAAGTAATGTAACGGTAACAGTAAATAGTGTGCCGCCGCCTGTTATCCCACCCACATCGGTTTGCCAAGGGCAAACTACGGTTTTAGATGCCGGCGGAGGTTTTAGCAATTATGCATGGTCAACGGGGGCAACTACGCAAACCACCACCGTAAACCCTGCTACCCCTACTTCTTATACAGTTACAGTTACCGGCGCGGGCGGCTGTACGGCAAGCGCCAGTGTGCTGGTGGGCATCAACACTATAACACCCCCTGCATTGGTTGCGCCACCACCGGTTTGCTCCGGACAAGGAAGCGCTACACTCAATGCCGGACCCGGTTTTACTACCTACCAATGGAGTACCGGACAAACCGGACAGAGCATATCGGTAACACCCACTACCGGTACAACTTATATCGTAACGGTTACCAATGCGCAGGGTTGTACGGCGGTGAGTTCGGTATCGGTGGCGGTAAATGCTCCGCAAACGCCCAGCATTAGCGGCTCTACTACTTTTTGTTTAGGCGGCAACACTACCCTTACCGCATCGGGTGGGTTTAATATCTACAATTGGTCAAACGGTCAAAATACACAAAGTATAACCGTAACCACCGGTGGCACTTATACGGTAAACGTAGTAGATGCCAATGGTTGTACCGGTTCTGCTTCTACTACCGTAACGGTGAGCAGTACGCTCAACCCGGTTATTACCGGCAACTTAGCACCCTGTTTAGGCAGTAATACCACCTTAGACGTGGGGGCGGGTTTCAGCCAAATTAACTGGTCAACGGGCGCTACTACGCAAACCATTAGTGTTGGAGTAGGCTCTTACACCGTAACGGTAACTTCTGCAAATGGCTGCACCGGTACGGCTACCACTACCGTAAGCAGCAGCCCGCTGCCGGTGGCTTCGGTACCCTCGCCCAATATTTGTACCGGACAAACGCTGAGTTTAAGCGCTACCCCCGCCGGTTTTGTCTCCTATAACTGGTCAAATAGTGCTTTGGGGCAAACTATCAGCATTACCTCGCCAGGTACTTATACGGTAACTGTTACAGACTCTAATGGTTGCACCGGCACGGGCACAGGAACTGTAACTCTCAATAATATCTCTATTCCGCCGCTCAGCGCGCAGTCCACTTGTTCGGGCGGTACGGTAACGTTTACCGCTCCGCCGGGTTTTAGTACTTATGCATGGTCTAACGGAGCAAGCGGGCAGAGCATTAGTGTAAGCCCGCCTTCAACCACCACTTATACCCTCACCGTAACCGATGCTAATGGTTGTACGGCAACTACCAATGCCACTTTAAACATTGTGCCGCCGCCGGTAGCCACTACCGATGGCAACGTGAATATCTGTATAGGTGATGTGGTGCTATTGGGCGCTTCGGGTGGTGTTACCTACCAATGGAGTAATGGGGCAGGAAATGCCAATATCGTTGCCGTAAACCCGCCGGTTACTACTACCTATACCGTAACGGTTACTGATGCGGGTGGTTGCACAGCTACTGCTCAAAGTACGGTGTTTGTAAATCCATTACCTGCGCCTACCATTACCCCGCCATTCCCTGTTTGTATAGGTGCGCCCCCGCAAACCATTACCGTATCGGGCGGCACTAACTATGCCTGGAACCCGGCTGCCGGAAACGTATCATCAGTAGTTGTATCACCAACTGCTACTACAACTTACACCGTTACCGTTACCAACGGATTTGGTTGTACGGCTACTACACAAACTGCAATAACCGTAAACCCATTACCCACCCCCGCCATAAACGGACCGGCTGCTATTTGTAATGGGCAATCGGCTACATTAACCGCATCGGGAGGGGTAAGCTATCAATGGGATAACGGGCAATCCGGTTCCAGCATTACCGTAAATCCTGCTTTTTCTACTACTTACACAGTAACAGCCACCGATGCTAACGGTTGCAGCGCTACCCAAACTTACACACTTGCGGTAAATGGTATTCCACAAGCCTTAGCTGACAATAATGGACCGTTTTGTACCAGTCAGTTTGTGCAGTTATTGGGCGATGTGAATGTGCCGGGCGGCATTCCACCGGGTAGTACAATAACTTACAACTGGTCGGGACCGGGAGGTTTTACCTCCAACGACCAGATACCGATTTTATCTGCCGGTGATGCATTGGCAGGTGATTACACCCTCATTGTAAATGTAAACGGTTGCGAATCGGCGCCTGACATTACTAACGTGGTGCTGTTAGAAGCTCCCATTGCCACCGCTACCGGTGGCCAGTCTTGTGGTGCGCCCATTCAACTGTCTGCTACTTCTAACCAACCGGGCGCTACTTACCAGTGGTTTGGACCGGGTATTAATGCAACTAATATAAACCAACAAAGTTTTACTCTTAGTGGCAACACCAATAATGCCGGTGAATATACTGTAGTGGTAACCGTAGGTGATTGCCCCTCCTTACCGGCAAGTACCGATGTAATTATTACGCCACCGCCGGCAGTTACCATTACACCGTCTTCTTTTTGCCAAGGGCAAGTGGGTACGCTTACTGCCAGCGGTGGGTTTACTAATTATGTATGGGCATCGGGCGAAACTACCCAAAGTATTGTCATTTTATCGGGCGGCACTTATCAAGTAACCGCCACTGATGCCGCAGGTTGTGTGGCTAATACCAGCATTACCGTAAATCCCAATCCGGTGCCGGTGCCGGCTATAACCGGTAATACCACGCTTTGCGCCGGTGCGTCCACTACGCTTAGCGCTTCGGCTCCCGGTTTAACCTACTCATGGAGTACCGGCGTAACTACCCCCAGCATTACCGTTACACCCAATGGCTCTACCACCTACTCTGTAACGGTAACGAGTACACAAGGCTGTACTGCCGAAACCAGTGTTGATGTAATTGTGAACCCGCTGCCGGCGCCCGATATTACAGGTCCCGACCAAATTTGTGTGGGCAATCAGGCTACGCTTACTGTATCGGGTGGTAATACCTACCAATGGAGCAATGGCTTGGGTACGGGTACTTCTGTTACCGTATCGCCGGCTACCACTACTACCTACACCGTAACGGCTACCAGCGCACAAGGCTGTACGGCTACTACCAATCATCCGCTAACTGTTAGCACCCAACTGAACCCCAATATCGCCGGACCCACCACTGTTTGTGCCGGTAACTCTATTGACCTGAACGCCGGACCTTATGCTGCTTACAACTGGGGCGGTGGACAGACTACGCAAACCATTACCGTATCGCCCACTACCAATACCACCTATACCGTTACTGTAACCGATGCAAGTGGTTGTACGGGTAGTGCAACCCGAAACATCACCGTATTCCCGCAGCAATTTGTGTTTATTACTGCTTCGGCTGCCTGTGGCGGTTCGGGTACGCTGTCGGCAACGGGTGGTTTTGCCTCCTACTTGTGGACGGGCAACCTAAACACGCCCAGTATTCCGGTGAATACTGCCGGAACATACTCCGTAACAGTTACCGATTTTAATGGCTGTACGGCTTCCGATACCTTTAACTTTACCCCCCAACCTAATCCTATATTAGCGGTGGTGAGTACTACTAATGCCACTTGCGGCAATGCCAATGGCAGCGCTACCTTATCAGGTTCGGGCGGCACAGGCGCTTTGAACTATACATGGTCGCAGGCAGGTTTACCCAATAGCCCCAGCGCCACCGGTTTGGCGGCAGGCAGTTACACCGTAACCGTTACCGATGCCAATGGTTGTACCGATACGGAAACCTTTACCATTAACAACTTAGCCGGTCCTTCCATCAGTTCTATGACCCCGAACAATGCTACCTGCGGCAACAGCAACGGCAGTATAAACGTGGCAGCAACCGGCGGTACAGCGCCGCTAAATTACGGGTGGTCGCACAATGCCTCGTTAAACAGCCCCAATGCTACTGCACTGCCACCGGCAAGTTATACCATAACAGTAACCGATGCCAACGCCTGTACTGCTACCCAAACTGTAACCATTAACAACATAGCCGGACCAACGCTTACTTTGGGTGCGGTAAATGATGCTGCCTGCGGTTTGGCAGACGGTTCGGCTACGGTGAACGTATCGGGGGGTACGGCTCCTATCAATTACACCTGGTCGCAGGCGGGTTTGCCCAACAGCGCAAGTGTAACCGGTTTGGCAGCTGGCAGTTATACCGTAACGGCTACCGATGCCAATGGTTGCCAAGCCGTATTGCCGCTTGCTGTTGCTAACTTAGGTGCGCCCACGGTTACAGTGGGTACGGTGGTAAATGCTACCTGCGGCTTTAACAATGGCAGCATTACCATTTCGGCAACGGGTGGCACGGGCGTTTTAGATTACGATTGGTCGCACGATTCGGGATTAAATGCCGGCACAGCCAATAACCTGTTTCCGGGTAATTATTTTGTTACGGTAACAGATGAGAATAACTGCGTAGATGTGGAATCGGTGGTGATTACGAACACGCCCGGTCCTACGCTGAACATTACTGATATAGAGGAGGCTGACTGTGGCGGACCCAACGGCAGCATAACCGTAACGCCCACCGGCGGCACTGCTCCGTTTAACTACGCATGGTCGCAGGCGGGCGCACCCAATAGCCCCACGCTTAGCGGCATTGTGCCCGGCACATATACGGTAACCATAACCGATGCCAATAGTTGCCAGGCAACGGCAGTGGCATTGGTGAACCCCACACCCAACCCCACCCTAACGGTTACCGCCGAAAACCCCGCCAGTTGCGGACAAGATAACGGTAGCGGTACTGTGAGCGCATCGGGCGGTGTAGGTCCTTATATCTATTCATGGTCGCAAGATAACGGCTTAAACGCCAACGCTGCATCGGGCTTGGCAACCGGCGCTTATACCGTAACCGTAACCGATAGCAACGGCTGTACTGCCACAACTACCGTTAATATACCGGCTACTAATGGGGCAGTATTGCTCTTAGACGGCACTACCAATGCCACCTGCGGGTTAAACAACGGCTCCATTGCCATATCTGCCACTGGCGGAAATGGCGCTTTAGTTTACCAATGGTCGCACAATTTTAGTTTAAACTCCACCAACCCAACCGGTTTAGGGGCTGGCGCATACAGCGTAACGGCTACCGATGCTACCGGTTGCCAAACTGTTTTAGATATGACTGTTAGCGCTGACCCGGCACCTACGGTAAGTGTTACCGGAGTGAACCCCACCACTTGTGGGCAAAACAACGGCAGCATTTTGGTAACCGGTTCGGGTGGAGTAGGGGTTCTTTCCTATGCTTGGTCGGGCGGCTTGCCCAATACGCCCAACCCCACCGGTTTGGCATCGGGCAGCTACTCGGTAACGGTTACCGATGCCAATGGTTGTGAAGCTACAGAAACGGCTACCGTAAACGCCAGCCCCGCCCCAACAGCCAGCACCGCGCCCACTGCTACTACCTGCGGCTTAGATAACGGCAGCATTAACCTAACCGTATCGGGTATAACCGGACCTTCATTTAACTGGTCGCCTGCAATACCCGGCAATCCGCAAAATCCCACTAATCTTGCATCGGGCACTTACACTGTAACCATAACCGGCTCCGATGGCTGTACGGCTACGACTACGGCTACTGTTGGCGTTAGCCCCGAACCTACGGCTACGGCAACGCCTGTGGCTACCACCTGCGGTTTAGATAATGGTAACGTATCGCTGGTGTTTAGCGGCATTAGTTCGCCCGGTTTTGCATGGTCAAATGGCGCTACTACTCAAGACCTTACCAATGTAGCTCCGGGTACTTATACCGTAACCGTATCGGGTGGCGGCTGCTCAGTAACGGCAAATGCTATTGTAGCTTCCAGCACCTTGCCCAGCGTATCTGCAACCCCTGCTGCTACTACCTGCGGAGCAGATAACGGCAGTATAACCGTAACCAGCACAGGCATTACCTCGCCCACCTACACTTGGTTGCCTGCAATACCGGGCAACCCGCAAAATCCCACCGGATTAGCAGCCGGTACTTATACGGTAACGGTATCGGGCGGCGGCTGTACGGCTACACAAACGGCTACCATTGCGGCATCTACCTCGCCGGTATTAGCTGTAGGTACTATTAACCCCGCCAGTTGTGGGCAAACCGATGGCTCGGCAAGTGTAACGGTGAGTAGTGGAACAGCGCCTTATACATATTCATGGTCGCAAGCTGCCGGACTTGATAGCCCCAACGCTCCCGATTTGGGTGTAGGTACTTATACCGTAACCGTAACCGATGCACAAGGCTGTACCGATGATTTGACCCTAACTGTAACAACACTCAACGGACCGCAGTTGGCATTAGTAAGCACAAGCCCTGCACTTTGCGAACAAAATACGGGCAGTGTTACCTTCTCCTCATCGGGCGGCACGGGAGCGCTGAGTTACCAGTGGTCGCATGATAGCGCTTTGAATAGTTTAACCGCTACCGGTTTAGCTGCCGGAACTTATACCATTACCGTTACCGATGACAATGGCTGTACCAATGTACTATCGGGTACGGTAACTGCCTTTGGCTCGCCTGCTGCAAGTCTTGCTACTACTCTTGCCGATTGTACGGTAAACGATGGTACGGCTACTGCTACTGTAACAGGCGGTACGGCTCCGTTTAGCTACGCCTGGTCGTTTGCAGGCGGACCTAACTCGCCCAATGCTGCCGGATTAGCTCCGGGCTCTTATACCGTAACGGTTACCGATACCAATGGTTGTACTGCCACCGCTACGGCTACCGTGCCGGGTAATATACCTCCTCCGGTACCTGATTGTGGTTTGGTAACCAATGCTACCTTGGAGTTTGTATGGACAGCCGTACCCAACGCAGCCGGATATGAAATTAGCATTAACGGCGGCACGCCAGAAACCTTGCCTGCCGATACAACGGCTTATACTGTTACCGGATTGGCGCAAGGCGAAACCGTAACCATTACGCTCAGCACCATTGGCAGCGCCGGTTGTGGCAACAGTACTACGGTAACGCAAAGTTGCACTACGCAATCGTGCCCTGCACTTACACCCGAAATATCGGGACTTGCCGCTACGTATTGTGTAGATGCGGCATCGGTTACACTGTTGGGTACACCTGCCGGCGGAACGTTTAGCGGGTCGGGTATATCGGGTAGTAGCTTCAATCCTGCAACAGCAGGCATTGGTTCGCATGTTATTACCTATACCTACACCACCGATGGCGGTTTGTGTATTTATACGAGTACAGCGCCGGTAACGGTGGTTGATTTGCCGGTGGCAGCTTTTACCTCGCCCGCTACCATTTGTTTGGGTGAGCAGGCTACCTTCCTGTTTACCGGCACTACGGGCGCAGGCAGCACATACAGTTGGAACTTTGGCAACGCGGGTACGCAAACCGGCGCCGGACCGCACAATGTAAGTTGGAACAGCCCGGGCAACTATACGGCTTCGCTTACCGTAACCTCAGCCGATGGTTGTACGGCGCAGGTATCGGAGCCCATAGGAGTATCTAACGTAAGCGTAACGGCTACTACCGGCACTGGGTTTGTAAACTCGGGTCAGTCGGCACAATTAACTGCTGTAGCCAACTCAGCTCTAAATGGCACACTTACCTACGCATGGACAGTAACGGGCGGCGCTATCAGTTGTACCGATTGCCCCAACCCGTTGGTAACACCGGTTGACGACGAAACTACCTATACCATAATGGCTACTGACGAGTTTGGCTGTTCGGCTCAGGCATCGGTTAATGTGGGCTTGATTTACCAAAAAGCTGTGCTGATACCCAATGCTTTTTCGCCTAATGGCGATGGTGAAAATGATATTTTCAGACTTAGCGGTATTAATGTAGAAAGTGTAAACTTGTACATTTACGACCGTTGGGGCGGACAAAAGTTTATCATGACCGGTGAAACCATTGACAAAGGCTGGGACGGTACGTTTAAAGGTAAAGATGCCGAGATTGGGGTGTATGTATATTATGCCGAGGTAACTTATACCGATGGCACTACCGAGTTCTTTAAAGGCAATGTTACGCTGATAAAGTAATAATTGCTTACCTGCCATAAACAAAACCCCGATGTTGTACAGCATCGGGGTTTTGTGTTATGGGGATAAGAGGGTGTAGGAAGTGGGTTAATGCAAAGTTTATATTATTGGATTGCTCAAAGGCTTTCAAACAGGGTGGGGCGCTATATATCGGTGCGCTGCACCATGATAATTGTTCATTTAACTTGGTTACTACCTATATTTTGGTGCGCTGCACCTTTGTACAACCGAATACACCAATTTATAGGTGTTGGTGAGTAACGCACAAGGGGCAGCGCCCTTAAATCTTATTAAAACACCTACAAACCATGTTGTTAATAGGTGCAGCACCGTAATCTGTTGCCCGTTTTATCAAGTGCATCTAAACTACACACAGGCTTTACCCCTTATCGGGCGTTTTTTTTAATTCCAACCTCACGTTAACTACTTAGGTACTTGCCCGCCCTGCAAGTTCATGGCATATTTGTAGGCTAAAATTGATAAGATTTCATGCAAAAAACGCAAAAAAAGAAAGGGAGTTAGTTAAGACTAAGACACAGCGTAAGTAGTTACAAAATTTTAAGAGTTAGGGTTTAAACAAAGGTAACACCCTTTACAAATCAGTACGGCAGTAAACTTCAGCAAAATTGCTGTTTACCCTAATGGTGTAGGTTTTGGTTTGCTCATTGTAAACCACCTTGTTAAGGTCAATAGGTTCTTTATCTATTTTGCAGGTAGTAATAGCAAAGGGCAAGCCATGAATAACCATCTTGCACTGGTTATAAGGCGTTTCAAACCTGCCTTTTTGGGTTTGTATAACAGTCATAACTTTGGGTGTGCCAAGCAGGGTAAACTGTTTTTCGGAGTAGTCCTGATTTTTGTAACCATAACCATTACCGGCATCTTCAAAGAGGTGGCTATCGTGTTCGCCGTTTTTGTAATACACGTGGAGAGTAAGTTCCTCTACCGGTTTTTCACCAACGTACTGCATAAGCGGGTACATAGGAATAACCGCGCCTTCGCGCACAAACAAAGGGGTTATTTCTAAAGGGGCAGCCACCCAGCGTTCGGAGCCGCCTTTTATCAATTCATCGGTCCAAAAGTTATACCAATTGCCTGAGGGCAGGTACAAACGTCTGCCTTGTACGTTGGGCTCCAGTATGGGGCAAATAAGCAGGTTATCACCCAGCGTAAACTCATCGGTACGGTAAAGTGTATCAGCGTCTTGCTGGTCAATAAAAGCAAGCGGGCGAAGCATGGGGGTTCCGCCGCTTACATATTGCCAAAAGGTAGTATAAAGGTAAGGTAGCAGTTGATAGCGCAGCTCAATAAATTTTTTCACAATAGCAGTAGCTTCTGGGCCAAAAGACCAGGGTTCCTGCACGCCATGGTCGCCCGATGAGTGGGTGCGGCAAAACGGGTGAAAAACGCCTAACTGAATCCAGCGTACATATAACTCAGCGCTGGGGTGTTCAATAAATCCGCCAATATCAGAGCCGGCAAACGATATGCCGGATATAGCAAGCCTTTGGCATTGTACGTTGGCTATCCAGAGGTGTTCCCAGGTAGCTTTGTTATCGCCGGTCCATACAGAGCTAAAGCGTTGTGTGCCGGAGTAGGCAGAGCGGGTAATTACAAAGGGGCGCTCAGGGTAGGCAGCTTTTTTAATGCCCTCGTAGGTAGCTCTTGCCATTTGCATACCGTAAATATTGTGCGCTTTGCGGTGGCTACAGTAATTGCCTTCATAGTAGTGGCGCACATCATCGGGAAAAGTTTTGCTATCTACTTCAAAAACGGCGGGTTCGTTCATATCGTTCCACACGCCTTTTACCCCTATTTCGGCAATCATTTCTTTAAACAGCCCTGCCCACCACTCGCGCACTTTGGGGTTGGTAAAATCGGGAAAATAACAGTCATCGGGCCACACCTTCCCTTTAAACAGCGGTCCATCGGCACGGCGGCAAAAGTAGCCATTTTCAAACCCCTCTCGGCAAACCCGGTAATCTTCGTCAACTTTTATGCCTGGGTCTATGATAACAATGGTTTTAAAGCCGTCATGGGCAAGTTCTTCCACCATTTTTTTAGGTTCGGGAAACCGTTCGGGGTGCCAGGTAAAACATCTAAAACCGTCCATGTAGTCAATGTCTAAATAAATGGCATCGCAGGGTATTTTGCGTTTTCTGAACTCGGCGGCAATTTCTTTCACCACCGTATCGGGGTAGTAGCTCCACTTGCACTGGTGGTAGCCCAATGCCCAAAGAGGGGGCAGTTCGGGTTTGCCGGTTAGCCGGGTATATTGTTCTACCACCTGAATTAAATCGGGTCCGTAAATAAAATAGTAGTTCATTTCGCCCCCATGCGCCCAAAAACTGGTAACGCTGCGGCGTTCGCTGGCAAAATCAAAATGGCTTTGGAAGGTATTGTCAAAAAAAATGCCGTAGCCTCTATTGTGGTGAAGCCCCATGTAAAAAGGGATATTTTTGTAAATAGGGTCGGTTTGTTTGTCAAAACCATACACATCAGTACCCCACAAGCGTAGGCGTTTGCCGCGCAGGTTTAGGTGGGTGGGTTTATCGCCCAAGCCGTAGTAAAACTCGCCTTCCTGCACTTTTTTGGTCATTTTTACTATGTTTCCGCCATGTTTGGCGTGTTCTTCCCAATGAAACCCTTTTTCATCTTCGCACAGCATATTACCTTTATCGTCGGTAATAGAAACGGTAAGGTGAAGTTTGGTTATTTTGCAAACGAGTTTTTGTGTGGATAAGGTAAAATAATCGGGCTGTTCTTTGAACTCAAATTTGCCAAAGTTTCCAAGAAACTTTTCGTCTATGGCATAAGAAAAATCTCGTTCAAAATGCCCGTCTGTGTTGTACCTGAAACGGATAATGCGGTCGGTAATTACCTGCACACACAAAACCACTTTATTGTGGGCATGAAAACATACCTTATCGCCGTCTTTCACCCATTTTTTAACAACATCGGGGAAAAAATCCTGATGAACTTGCATAGTGTTGGTTGGTTGGTAAATGATTACTGATTATATGGGGTTAGCAGTTAAGTGCTGATTTTGACAAAAAAAGAGTTATATTATAAGGGTTTTGAAGATAAATACCTGCAAAGCAATGTGGTTGGCATATAAATAAGCAATGCGACAAGATTTGTTAAGCGGCAAAAATAAATACAAAGGTTTACAACAATTAAGGAGCTGTTTGGTTGGCTAAAAACCCGATTGGGCGGCAGAAAAATGCGCCTTAGGTTAATTTTGGGTTAAATATCGGTTAAAAATGGTGTTTTATCAGCAACAAGTATTACCTTTGCACCCCGAAAAATGAAGTAGTAACAACCTTTACCTTTTAGGGGCAAATGTTGTTAGCATTTTATTTAACCGTTTCAAATTTTTGTTTTATGAGCATTGAAAAAAAGTATTTAAAAAGCAAGTCAATTTGCAAAGTTACGTTCCGTTTACCCAAAGAAGCCGTAGGCGAAGCCGAAAAAGTGAGCCTTGTAGGTGAATTTAACAACTGGGACGGCAACATGGAAGTAATGCAATCGTTAAAAGATGGTTCATTTAAAACCACCATTGACTTGGAAGCCGGTAAAGAATATCAGTTCCGATATTTGATTGACGGCAAAATTTGGACAAACGACGAACTTGCCGACAAATTTGTGCCCAGTGGCATAGGCGCTGACCAAAACTCGGTAGTTGTTTTGTAGTAAACTGATAGTTTTTTATGTGGTGAAGCCTCCTGCTATGTATATGGCAGGAGGTTTTTTATTAAATTATCGGTTGTATCAGGGGTAAATTTCTTTTTTGGCGGCTTTAAGTGTATTGAGTAGCAGCGATACTACGGTCATAGGACCTACGCCGCCGGGAACCGGGGTAATATAGCTGCACTTGGGGGCTACTTCGTTGTATTTTACATCGCCGGCAAGCCGGTAGCCTGTGGTTTTGGAGGCATCGGGTATTCGGGTGATGCCTACATCTATTACCACGGCATCTTTTTTTACCATATTCCCTTTAATAAACTCCGGTTGTCCCAGTGCTACAATCAAAATATCGGCGCGTTTGGTAAACCGGGGCAGGTTTTTAGTGCGGCTATGGCATAGGGTAACGGTGCAATTTCCCGGATAGGTATTGCGCGATAACAAGATGCTCATAGGTGTTCCTACTATATTGCTTCTGCCCACCACCACGCACTCTTTGCCCGATGTGTCTATTTGGTTGCGCTCTAAAAGCTGCATAATACCGTAGGGGGTAGCCGGCAGGTAGCAGGGCAGCCCTTGGGTCATTCTGCCCACGTTAACCGGGTGAAACCCATCTACATCTTTGGCAGGAGCAATAGCCTCAGTAACTTTATCTACGTTTATATGTTTAGGCAGGGGCAGTTGCACAATAAAACCGTCTATCATATCAGATTGATTGAGGCGGTGTATTTGCTCAATCAAACTTTCTTGTGTGGTAGTATCGGGCAGGCGTAGCAGGGTAGAGTCAAAGCCCGCTTCTTTGCAAGCGCGTACCTTATGCTGCACATAGGTTTGGCTGGCGCCGTCATCGCCCACCAGCACGGCGGCAAGATGGGGGCGTTTATTGCCGGCAGCTACCCACTTTTCCGCTTCAGTTTTAATTTCTTGCTTTACCACCTCTGCCAGGTGTTTGCCATCTAATAATTTCATGTGTAAAGATTTGAGCGCAAAGTTATCGGGTTATTTGGAGTTTTGGCAGCCGGCATCCAATTTTTAACCATTTTACACACCTATCTTCCTCCTTTTTTAGCAGCTATCTTACATAACTGCAAATAAAATGTGAGTTAAGGGGTTGCTGTATCCAAATTAACCGTTTATTTGCCTTAAATTGTCTTAAAATTGTAAAAATAGCCAAAATTTGATGTTGAGAGAGAATGAGGCTGCCCAATTATTGATGTAAATTCTCCTAATAATTAACCAAAAGCGATTTAAGTTCTTTTTTCACTACAAAACTAACAAACCATGTTAAGTAGTTTTACACCTCCTTTTTCTTGGCGAACAGGTTTGTTTGCCTTGCTATGTCTTGTTTTTACCTTACAAATGAAGGCGCAACTACAGGTATTTCCGGGCACGCCACCCGAAGAAATGGTAAACCTGCTCACCGGCGGCGGCGTAACCGTGAGTAATATAACCCTTAACTGCCCTACAGGCGCTTACGGCACTTTTAACGGCTTGGCTTCTAATATAGGCATTGAAAACGGTATTATGCTGGCAACAGGACCGCTCAACATAGCCGTAGGACCCAATATCAGCGGTAGCGCCGGCGAAAATAACGGCGGACCCGGCTACCCCCTACTGACCGATTTAGCAGGTTTTGAAACTTTTAATGCCTGTGTGCTGGAGTTTGATATAATACCGGAGGGCAATGTACTCTCTTTTAACTATGTTTTTGGCTCCGAAGAATACAATGAGTTTGTGTGTTCGGGCTTTAACGATGCTTTTGCCTTTTTTGTTACAGGCGCTAACCCATCGGGACCCGATTACAACAATAGTAATGTAGCCCTAATACCCGGCACCACCATTCCTGTAGCCATCAATTCGGTAAACAACGGTACTCCGGGCGGCGCTTATCCGCCAAGCGATTGTATTAGTTTGGCTTATTCCGATTATTTTGTGGATAATGCCGGCGGCATATCGGTACAGTACGATGGGTTTACCGTAGTACTTACCGCCACCGTAGAGGTAATACCCGGCGAAATCTACCACTTTATTTTGGGTATTGCCGATGCCGGCGATGGTGCATGGGATTCAGGCGTATTTTTGCAAGCCGGCAGTTTTGTTTCGTTGCCCGAATTTTCGCTTTCGCCTCCTACCACTGCCATTGAGGGTTGTGTAGATGCTACCGTTACCATTTTTATGAACGAACCACAGGTTACAGATACTGCCATACCGTTGCTTTATGGCGGCACAGCAACTGCCGGCGCCGACTATTTGCTGCTGCCAAATGTGGTGGTTATTCCTGCCGGGCAAACATCGGCAACACTTACCATAGTTACCTTGGCTGATGGTTTTCCTGACCCGGGCGAAACCATTGTTATTTCGCTTGCCGAAACCGGACAGGCTACTACCGTTACTATTTTAGAACCCGATTTGCCGGTGGTTAACTTAGGCCCCGATGGGCTTATTTGCCCCGAACAAAACATTACCCTAAGCGCTGCAAACCTTGGAGCGGTTAGCTATGAATGGCAAGACGGCAGCGCCAACCCCAGTTTTACCGTAACCGCACCGGGCACCTACTCCGTAACCGTAACGGCACAATGTGGCACAGCCTCTGACGAAATTACTTTTACCACCGAGCCTTCGCTTAACGTATCGCTTGGCAATGATATAAGTACTTGCACGCCCGTAACCCTTGATGCCACTACTCCCGGCGCACTAAACTACCAGTGGAGCAACGGTGCTACCACGCCTACCATTTCGGCGGCGGCAGGAGGCACTTACTCTGTAACGGTAAGCAATAACTGTGGCACAGCTTCTGATGCCATTAACGTAATTTTTGGCGGAGGAGTGACGGTAAACTTAGGTCCTAACCAAACCCTCTGTTTAGAAGAGGTAAACGTGCTAAATGCCTTTGACCCCGATGCTACGGGTTATCTGTGGTCAACCGGCAGCACCGATGAAGCAATTACCGTAACCCAAACCGGCGTGTATTCTGTAACAGTAACCAGCCTTTGTGGTACGGGTACTTCTGAAGTGTGTATTACCTTAGAAAGTTGCGATGTCGCCTGCAATAGCATGACTATAACCGAAATAGTGGACTGTACTACCAATACGCCCGATACCTATGTAGTATTTGCCTCAGTAGCAGGTGGCACAGCGCCTTATAGCATAAGCGGCAGCTACTCCGGAAACATAGACCAAGATAACAACGTAATTTCTTTTGGTCCGCTGCCTTATAACTCGTTCTACACCCTAAACATTACCGATGCTGCCGGTTGTGTGCGCAGCATTTTAGGCAAACCTGTTTGTTCTACCCTGCCCGTAAGCCTTACCGAGTTTAACGGACGCACCCAAGAAACCAATAACCTGCTGTGGTGGCATACGGCTACGGAGGTAAACAACCACCATTTTACCCTTCATCGGTCAGCCGATGGCGTACAGTTTACCCACCTTGCCACCCTGCCCGGCGCCGGAAACACCGCTACCCCCAAATACTACGAGTTTACAGACGAAAAACCGCTCAACGGAGCCAACTACTACCGCCTCATGCAAACCGATTTTGACGGTCAGACCCAAGTAGTGGGCAGCCTGCTGCTAAACCGCCTCCATTCAGAAAATCAGGCAAATGTGCCCATAACGGTAATGCCCACTATTACCACCGGCAGTATTCAGGTGTTTATTAACACGCCCATAGAAAATGCACGGCTTAAACTATACGATACGGCGGGTAAACTATTAGCAGATAAAACCCTCCAAGCTAACCAAACCAATGCAAGTTTTGACCTGCAAAACTATCCCGATGGGTTGTACCTGCTGCATTATATAGCCAACCACCAAACCTACTCGGTTAAAGTGCTTAAACAATAAACACACCAGTAACACCCCCACTAAAACAAGCCGCCCAAGCAGTATTGCTTCGGGCGGCTTGTTTGTGATTGAGAGGAGCAAACAATGTGCTCTCTCCCCAAAACAAAACCGCCCCCACAATACTGTATCGGGCTTGTGGGGGCGGTAATGGAGAGTTGTACTTCCTCTTGTATCATTAAATTTTTACCAACCAATTGTGTACATCGGGTTTGATGCCTCTTTTAATGGCTTCCAATTCCGATTTTACCCATATAGAGTGTTTTCGGTTTTCACCCAAAGGAATGGTTAGCAAAGTATCTTTGTAAGCTATTTCTTCTATAGGCGTAATGGTAGCCGCAGTACCGGCACCAAAAGCATCAAACAAGATACCTTTTTGTTGAGCGTCAATAAGGTCATCAATGCTTATGCGGCGCTCGGTTACTGTAACGCCCTTTTCTGAAAGCAGATGAATAATGCTGTCGCGGGTAATACCTCTTAAAATAGTGCCGTCTAACGAAGGCGTAACCACTTCATCGCCAATAACAAAAAACACGTTCATAGTGCCAATTTCTTCTAAATAACGGTGTTCTCTGCTATCTGTCCAAAGCACTTGGTCATATCCGCGTTTTTTAGCTAAGGAGGTAGGATACATAGCGCCGCCGTAATTACCGGCAGCTTTAGCCTCGCCGGTTCCACCATCGGCGGCACGCACGTATTTATCAGCCACTACTACCTTAATGGGTTTGGAGTAGTAAGGACCCACCGGCGAGGTCATGATAAGAAATTTGTAATTTTCTGAAGTGCGCACACCCACACAGTCATCGGTAGAAAACATAACGGGGCGTATATATAGTGAAGAATTTTCAGTTGTGGGCACCCATTGGTGGTCTAACTTAATCAGCTCTTTAATAGCTTCCACAAAAATTTCTTCGTCTATTTCGGGCATATCCATGCGGTGAGCAGAGAGGTTAAAGCGGCGGGCGTTGTCATAAGGTCTAAAAACCAATATCTCGCCGGTATTTTGGTTTCTATTGGCTTTAATGCCCTCAAAAATAGCTTGCCCGTAATGCAACGCTGCGGTTGCAGGGCTCAACTCTAATTTTCCGTAGGCTTTAACAACTCCTCTTTTCCATTGCCCATTTTGATAATCCATTTCAAACATGTGGTCAGAAAAAAAACGACCGAATGGCAAATTATTGAAATCTATTTCATTGATTCGGGAGCGTTTGGTTTTGTGAATTTCAAAACTGATTTTTTGGGGAATGAATGGCAAAGAAGTCATAAGCAACTATAATTTGTGGTTAGAAAAATAAGCCTAATTTAACAAAATTTCAAGTAAAGTAGGGGTTACAGTATTTCGCACTATGCTATTTTGTTTTGCCTCAAAGGTAACAAAAAAATGGGGTAAAATAAACAAGGTATAAGAACTTAACCCCTAAAATGCCTTGTTGGTTTACCTGCTGCACACATTTTACCGAACTTTACTTGTTACTGCTTGTTTATTTGGTTGTTTTATTACGTGCAACCAATATAAAAACGCTGTTTTCATGAATTTATTAGCTATTGATACGCTGGGTCAGCTAAAAGCATCGGGCTACAGGTCAAAATCGGTTAAAGAAGAGCTTCGCACCAATTTGATTGAAAAACTGAAAAAGCGGGAGCCAATTTTTGACGGCATCATAGGTTATGATAAAACGGTAATTCCCGATTTGGAACGCGCCCTGCTGTCTAAACACAACATTATTCTGCTGGGCTTGCGTGGGCAGGCTAAAACCCGAATGGCAAGGCTGATGGTACACCTGCTTGATGAGTATATACCGGTGGTTAAAGATGCCGAATTAAATGATGACCCCTTTCACCCCGTATCGCGCTATGCCAATGACCTCATAAACCAATTGGGCGATGATACACCCATTACATGGTGGCACAGAAGCCAACGTTATACCGAAAAATTAGCTACCCCAGATGTTACTGTTGCCGATATTATAGGCGATGCCGATCCCATTAAAGCGGCTAACCTTAGGTTGCCTTACTCCGATGAAAGGGTTATCCATTTTGGGCTGGTGCCCCGTGCCAATAGAGGCATTTTTGTTATTAACGAATTACCCGATTTACAGGCACGTATTCAGGTTTCGCTATTCAACATTTTGCAAGAGGGCGATATTCAAATAAGAGGATTTAAAATTAGGTTACCATTAGATATACAGTTTGTTTTTACCGCCAATCCCGAAGATTATACCAACCGAGGCAGCATTGTTACCCCGCTCAAAGACCGTATTGAGAGCCAAATTTTAACCCACTATCCGCCCACCATAGAAATTGCCCGCGCCATAACCGAGCAAGAAGCCCACCTGCCCCCCGAACAACAAACCAATATCACCATTAACAACCTTGCCAAAGACCTGATTGAGCAAATTGCCTTTGAAGCCCGAAATAGTGAATTTGTTGATGCCAAAAGTGGCGTTTCTGCCCGATTAACCATTTCTGCTATGGAAAACCTTGCCAGCGCCGCCGAAAGACGTATGCTCATTAACGCCGAAGCAAGTACGCATGTGCGCGTGGGCGATTTTTGGGGCGTTATTCCGGCTATTACCGGAAAAATAGAGCTGGTTTATGAGGGCGAACAAGAAGGACCTTTTATTGTGGCGCAAAACTTAATTGGCAAAGCCATTAGAGCCTTGTTTGTAAAGTATTTTCCAAACCCCGAGCATATTAAACGAAAAAAACAACGCAGCATTTACCAACCCATTATTGACTGGTTTGGCGAAGGAAACGACCTGCACCTTTACGGCGATTTAACCAATAACCACTACAACCGCCTATTATCCGGTGTGCCGGGGTTAATTGATGTGGTTGAAAAATTTTACCCGCAACTTACCGCTTCCGAAAAATTCTTCCTCATGGAATTTTTGCTGCATGGCTTGGCAGAATATTCACTGCTGGGTAAAGCGCCTGTTCAATCGGGGTTTGCTTTTAAAGACCTTATGAACAGCATGTTTAAATTTGACGACAATATTGACGAAGACGATTTGTAAACCCAATCGGACAAAACTATATTTCCGGTAAATAACTCAATTTTACCTTTATTTACTAACTTTGCCTCATAATGGGTCATTAGCTCAGTTGGTTCAGAGCGCTACCTTGACAGGGTAGAGGTCACTGGTTCGAGCCCAGTATGACCCACATTTCTTTGTATGGGTGAATGGTGAAGTGATTAGTTACAGGGATTTAGCGCCGACTACGCGCTACCAAATACTATCTACCAAAACTACCGTCTAATGAAAACGGGGGAAATGGTAAAATAAACAACTCTTTTACCACATAAACCAAACATCGGGCGTTTTTGGCGCAAAATTTGAATAGTATGATAAGTATTTCTTTAAGTTGAAGATTTACCCATCAGCTCATTCAAGATTTTACTGCATGAATTTATACCAAATTGCGTTTATTATTGGCATTTGTTTTTTTTACTCCTGCATTTTTCAGGCTCATAAAGAAAACAAACATGCAGACAAAACTTTTTTTGCCCCCGAAAATCAGCCCGAAGCAGAGCCTTATTACCAATTTGCACGCCGGTTAGAAAACTCCATTAAGGAGGGTAATCCTAATTTTTTTAACGACAATTTTGACCTTAATCTGCTCGTGTCTAACCTGCTGCGCAAAACGGGTGTGCCTACTAAAACCGGACATATTTTTGCACAGGAAGTGTTGGCAAATATTGATGCCGGCACCCAAATAGTAACCCTGCTACAGGGCGAAAGTAATTACAAGCTGTTGGGCATCAGCAATTTACCCAGCCAACCTACTGTATGGTTCAGAATAACTTTAAACGGCGTGCCTGATTACCATAGGATACAACTCACCGTAGCCCCTACTGTGGACTTGGTAAGAATACAAGATTTTTGTATTTTATCGGGAGGACTTTCTTTTTCTGAAACCCTTAAAATGGTATTGCTGGGAATTATAGCACAAAATGACATGGAAGAAGAAGACCTCAATCAATTAAATGCTGCCGATTTAGCCGCAGTAAAACATGCAGCATTGCTGGATAAAATTAACATAGCCCTTCACGAAAAAGCCTTTGGCAGGGCAAATAAATTGGTTAAGCAATTACCCAATGAGCTTGAAGGAAACAAAATGCTGTTATTGCAACAGTTAAATATGGGTTATCACTTTAAAAACAAGCTATTACCCCAAACATTGCAAATTTATGAGCAAACTTTTCCGCATGATGCCGCTGCCAGATTTAGCTTGTTAAAATTGTCTATTGAACAAGGCGATAACATAAGTATAGAGAAGTATGCCCAAGATTTTGCCCAATTACTGCCCGATGCCGGTTATCTCAACGTACTTAGAACTCAGGCGCTTTACAATTTGGGGCAGGAGCAACAAGCAGCATCTATTATTGGGGAAATGATGCTGAGTACTCCAAATGATACAGATGTGTGTAAGGCAATTATGGTTTACCTGCTGAACGAAGAGCGTTTTGCCGATGTGGTGAACCTCTTAGAACAGATGCAGGGCAATAATAACATTGACCCGATTAAATTAGTACCTGCCCATGCCGGTTTTTTGAATTCAGAAACATACAAAGAATGGATAGAGGGAGTTAGTAATCCTAAAGCGGGAAGCAAACCTTAATATGGCAAGTAGTGTAAATGTAAATTGGAGAGGCAAAAAACTTCGGGGAGGCTAAAAAAGACACTCCCCGAAGGATAAATACTAACCTCCTAAATGTTTATACACATCCAATTCTTTCTTCAATTCTTTGCGGGCAAAAAATATGCGACTTTTAACAGTGCCCAGTGGCAACTGAAGGTCTTGGGCTATTTCTTGATACTTGTAACCCTCATAGTGCATCATAAATGGCACTTTGTAATCGTCGCTAAGTTTGTTGATAGCGCCAAATGCGTTTTCCATTATGAAAGTACTTTCCGAACCGTTTGTTACAGTTTGTCGTCCCGAGTTAAGGTAAAACATGTTGTCTGTACTATCGGTAACGGTGTTTTGTTTAGCTTTTCGGCGGTAACTGTTAATAAATATGTTGCGCATGATGGTGAAAAGCCATGCCTTTAAATTAGTGCCATCGGCATACTTTTCCTGATTCACCAAAGCCCTATAGATGGTTTCCTGCAACAGATCCTTTGCATCATCGGCATCTTTGGTAAGGTTAATAGCGTAAGGCTTTAAAGTCTTTGTAAGAGATACAACTGCACGATTAAAATCTAGTGTTCCCATAGCCAATTGTGTTTTATTGTTACGGTACAAAGATAAGGCAACTTTTTGAAACCGCCAAACTTTTGTGTAACTTTTTTAGAAAAAAGTTAAACAGATTGTATTTTAGTGTTCCTTTTTGTAAAGATAGTATTACTTTCAAAATTTCATACAAAGAACGTAAAAAAATCTTTTTTGGTTGTATAAAGAGGCACTTTTTTTGAAATTTTTTTTTCTGGCTGTAAAATGTATGGTTTTGTCGTTTGGTTTTATTAAGTAAATGTTAAACAGAGCAGCAGTATTTGCAGTACTGTGTGTGGGCAGATACATTGGTAACATGATTTATACTCCAACAGGAAAACAAAAACGCCTCATCGGGTAATAAACCGATGAGGCGCATTGCAGTTAAACAGCGTAAGCCGATTTACTTGGCGGTAAATCGTTTATGTATGTTTCGGGGCACTAATTGCACTTTAAAACCGGCTTCGGGACCCAAAGTGGGTATGGTTTGCATTTTAAGTTCGTAGTTAGCGGGGGTTAATTTAAAATCAACCATGTGTATCAATGTTGCCATAGTGAGCATCATTTGCAATTCACCCAATTGAAAACCGAGGCATTTATGTGCGCCCAAACCGTAGGGGCTCAAAGCGCCCTTTTGGCGGTATTCGTTTCGGGGGGGGAGGTGGCGGTCTATGTCAAACTCATACGGATTAGGAAACAATTCGGGTAGGAAGTGGGTAACACCTTGTGCCATGTAAACAGTTTGTCCTTTTTCGAACCGATATCCGGCAAACTCAAAGGGCTCGCCCACTGTGCGCGGCACCATAGGCGCTACCGGATAGCGGCGCAGGGTTTCCATAAGAGTGGCGTGCATAATGGGCATATTGTTGAGGTCTTTTACCTCCGGCAAACCATTGGCAAACAGGTCATCTACCTCTTTTTGCAGCCTTTTCAGCACATCGCGGTGTTTGGCTAAGGCATAAATCATAGTAGCCAGCGTATTGGTAACAGTATCCATACCTGCCAAAAACGGACCAATTACCGCCAGCAGCAGTTCGGGCCGGGTAAGTTCTAAACCCTCCTCATAAACAGCTTGCAAGAGGTCATCAATTAAATCGGGCGCTTCGGGTTTGGGTGCGGTAAGATGTTCGTAAATAATTTTTTCACCAAATTTATTGGCACGTTCCTGGGCAATCAAAAATTTGGGTCGGTACAAAGCCACACGTGGCCACATGCGTACTATGTTTACGTTTAGCAGGGTACGCACATAAAAGGCAAGTGGTTTGTAGTATTTACCCGGCGCTTTATTGGCAAGCAAAATGCCTAATTGCTCACAAACTAAACGTTGTATAAAGGAAGTAACCTTAATTTCGCCTTTGTTTTTGAGTTTTTTAAGTACCATTTTTCGGGTAAGTTCTGCCACAGCAGGGATGCGGTTGGTTAACATTCGGGGCGAAAAGCCGCGCATCATTATTTTGCGCATTTTAAAATGCTCTTCGCCGTCAAGGGCTACCAAAAATTTTTCAGCGCCAATTGATTTACCAAAACCGCCCCAAATTTCTTTGGTTATGAGGTAGTCATTAGCAGCTCTTGATAGGAATTGGTTTGCCTCGTGCCCTGCTATAAAAATAATTTGCTGGTTTACCGTATTAATTTTAAATACCGGACCCAGTTTGTGGTACTGCTCCACAATAAAATCGATGGGAGCATTAATCATGTTGAGGGTATTGCCCAATATAGGTAATCCCTGCACCAATGGCGGTTGGTTGGTTTGATTGGTGGTAGTTGCGTTCATTGTTGGTTAAATGTAGGTTGATTTTTGTACTTAGTGCGGTTTGAGTGGATTTTATTATATGGGCAAGGCTTAATTACCCACTAAAAAACGTTTTCTTTGTACTTTTATTACGTAAAAGATAGCAAACGGGCATAAAATTAACTACTATTTAGTTTGAGCAAGAATTAATTAAGTTTGCGGCTACAGCCATTTGTGTAACAATGCACTTAACATAAAAACAAACTGATAACGCTGAAGGAATGATGAACACTGTTTTTTTAGCAAAAACCGACAATAAACAGGCAATTAAATGCACTTGTTTTTAATTAAATGAATATGCAAATTTCCAAAACCGTTAAACTCTGGACATTCCAATCGGGTAAAGTTGTTGAAGTGCTCAAAATGAAAGGTATCCTTACATGCAACTGGAGCAGGTATCTGCCTTCCAACCCTTTTACATTGGCATATTTGTGGATGGCAGCAGAAATGGCAAAGCGCAATGTGCCTTGTAATCCATACGCTCCAATTTGGGCTTGGCATTCTTGTGGCGGCTACCAAGAGCCCCCCAAATTGTTAGATGCAAGAATGCTGCTGAGCGATGTGCAGCTCATGGACGGCATTTGGGTTTTTGAGTTTTGGTGCCCCCAAAAATTGACGCTGCTAAGTAATTACAGGGAATGGGGCAATATATTAGATGAATTTATTGATTATGGGGAGGAAACCGTTATACATAAACAAATGGTAAAAGATTTATTTGACGTGCCTACAAAATATATTAGCGAAGACGAGGCAGTACAAGCAACATTGCCTTATTTGCGGGCAGATTGGATAGTAGATATCAGACCTCTAAAATTGCACCCCGATGATTTTGATTTTAATCCTAACGAGGTGGTTTAGCTTTGATAAGAAAGCAAGGAGAGGTTAGTATCAATTGAGTGATTTGTCTTTACTTAGTTTGTTTTTATTGACCATTTCCGTGTTTGCGGGTTGGTATTGCTACTTATCAGTATAGTTGCAGTTGGCAGTTTCTACCAGTAGTGTGTAAACAAAATCGGAGGGGGAGTGGTAGTTTAAGTGGCGAAGGTTTAGGTCAAAGTGGGGGTATTGTTTTTGGGCATCGGTTATGGTTTGGCGGAGGTAGCGTTTAATAGCGGTTTTGTCAAACACATTGGCATCGGCATCATAGTATCTGACCGGAAAATCGAGTTCCTTAAAAAAAGAGGAATTGAGTATTCTAATGCCTAAATGTAGGGTTTTTCTGATACAGGGTGGCATTCCAAACTGAAACATACAGTACTGCATAATGTATTCTAAAACTGAATTTGCTATGGCAAGTTGGTTTCGGCGTTTAAATTCTTTGGCATCTTGCAGCAGTTGGTCAATAATATCAACAACTTGTGCGGGGGTGGTAAAACCGGTAATGCCAAAAGTGGTTTTAGTGCGGTAAAGCTGTTGGTTAAATTGTTGGGGGGTAATGATGAGCATTTTTTCAAAAGCCGCAATCATTTGGGCATTTTTTTCTACAGGTTGCGCACCGTCATCGGGGTTAAAGTAATTGGTTTGCAGACGTTCTATGGCATCCATAACAGTACCTTGGGGCAGCAGCAGGTAATCTATTTTATAGGCAAGGTTTAAGAGCATGTAGGCAATGCCTCGGGCAAATATATTGGGGTCTAAGCGGCGCACTTCGGCAAGGGTATTTTGTATCCATTGTTGAAAAAATTTATATTTAGTTGCTTTTTCTTTATCGGGTATGTGGGTTATATGTTCGGTATCGGCAGGTTTAAGAGTACTAAACTCACTCAGCAGCACATCATCTTGCCTATCGGCGGTGGTAGCCAGTTCTTTCAGGGCAAAATAAAGTTTGGCAGGCGGTCCGCTTTGGGTTTGGGTATCAAATTTAATTAAAATGCTGTTGTTTTGAAGGGCAAAACGGCAATAGCGGAGCTGAAAGTTCAGTTCGAGCAGCCTGCGCATGAGCGAAACAGGCAGTGATTGTGCCTCAGCCATGATAGTTTGTGCACTAATGAAATCATGGGTAACTATGCCGGTAATGCGTTTTGAGCCCTGAAACAATTCAAAGTGCAGTTCGTTGTTTTTAAGAGAAGTAAATAAGTTGTTTTCGGTAGCATCTTGCAAGTAGTCAAAAAAGCGCAGGCAGGCGTTATGGTAATCGGCTTTTTCAAAGGCGGTAGTAGCTTCTTCCAAAGAGCGGTGCTGCTCATCGGTTTTATAGGCATCGGAGTATCTGCCAAAAGATAGGGCGGGTTCTTTGGAAATTTTGGCAAAAAAATGGGTAAAAATATCAAACAAGTTCATGGGCAATTTGGGTGAGTGCGGTTAAAGTGTGTTGGAGCATTTGGTCGGTAAAATTGAGGTGGGTTACTAATCGTATTTGTGCCGGACCAAACTGTATGCCTTTTATATTATGGGCGGCTAAGGCAGCTAAAAATTTGGCAACGGTAATAGGTGGTTTAACCTCAAAAATAACGATATTTGTGTAAACGGGCAATACGCTTTGTACGTGCCGATGCAGTATTAATGCCTGTTCAAGCATTTTTGCCCGATGGTGGTCTTCTTCCAATCGGGCAAGGTGATGTTTAAGGGCATATAAACCTGCTGCTGCCAAAAAACCTGCCTGCCGCATTCCGCCGCCCATTACCTTGCGCACTCGCCTTGCTTGTGTAATAAATGCAGCGCTGCCCAATAATACCGACCCCACCGGCGCCCCAAGCCCTTTTGAAAGACATACCGATATGCTGCTAAACATGCCCGATAGCTGCTGCGGCTGCGCTCCTATGGCAGTTAGCGCATTAAAAATACGCGCCCCATCAAGGTGGAGCAACAGGTTGTTTTGTTGGCAAACATGGCTTATGGCTTGCATTTGCTCAAGGGTATAATAGCTGCCTCCGGCTTTGTTGCAGGTGTTTTCTATGACCACCAATTGGGTGCGGGGCAACCAATCAAAAACGGGGTTTATGGAGGCTTGTATCTGCTGCGGGGTTATGCGCCCTTCATTGCCCCATAACAATTTAATAGCCACCCCTGAATGGTAGGCATACCCGCCTGTTTCGTACTGATAAATGTGTGAGGCTTGGTGGCAAACTACCTCATCTAAGGGTTGTGTGTGTACTTTAATAGCTATTTGGTTGGTCATGGTTCCGCTTGGGCAAAACAAACCGGCTTCCATGCCAAACATGGCTGCCAACTGTTGCTCTAATGCTGTAACGGTGGGGTCTTCGCCAAAAACGTCGTCGCCGGTGGGGGCGGTAAGCATAACCTGCAACATGCCCGGAGTGGGCTGTGTTACGGTGTCGGAACGCAAATCTACTATCATGTGAAAAATTAGTGAAAAAGCTCTGTGCAGGTGTTGGGTAAATAAAAGGCAGCAAAACAGTTTCCTGCCGGTTGCAAATGTACGGCTTTTGGTTAATAATACGGCTAATTATAGTAACTACTTAGGTACTTGCCCACCCTGCAAGTTCATGGCATACTTGCAGGCTAATTGGTAAGATTTAGGGCAGCCATTAGCACACGGAGAACACAGATGCGGCTGATTTGCACAGATTTTTGAAAATATCGGGATTTTGGAATTTCTTGGCTAAACTACTATTGGCATTGCCGTTGTTTGGTTTACCAAATACCATCTACCTACTACCGAATACCAACTACCTATGCTAAAAACAGGGGTGAATATCTCCATTTACACATTAAATTGGGCTGCACCCAAATAGGAAACTTAGCTTAGTATATTGTCTTGAAACATTACTAATAGAAAGCGTTTTTACTTTGCTGTGGGGCGCAAATAAACAAACCAATACACTAAACCCACCAAACCGGCGCCGCCTATGATGTTGCCAATGGTTACAGGTAAGAGGTTGTGCCATAAAAAGCCAAGTTGGGTTATTTGCTCATATACTGCCGGAGTAGTGCCTGCCAACTCCCAAAATGCAGCCGGTGCATACCATTTTACCAGCATACCTATTGGGATAAAGTACATGTTAGCTATGCTGTGTTCAAATCCTGCCGCCACAAATGCGCTGATAGGAAACACTATTACCGCCACTTTTTCGGTAATGGTGCGGGCGCTGAAACTGAGCCATACCGCAAGGCAAACCAATATATTGCACAGTATGCCCAGCATAAGAGCATCGGTAAAGGCAAGGCTGCTCTTGGCATTGGCTATTTGCAGCATATTTACCCCTATCGCACCGCCTCCAAAACGATATTGCCCCGAAATAAAAACCATAACCGCCATAGCCAGAGCGCCTGCCAAGTTGCCGGCATATACCAACGCCCAGTTTTTAAGCACCGCTTTAGTTTTTACCTTACCGCTTGCCCATGCCATAATGATGAGGTTGTTGCCGGTAAACAACTCCGCGCCGCCCACAATAACCAATACCAGCCCAAGGCTGAACACCAAGCCCCCTACAAGCCGCAATATACCATAAGGAACACCGGCGCTTGCTGTTACGGTGGTAAAAAACACCGCGCCCAGCGCTATAAACGAGCCTGCCAATACAGAAAGGGTAAAGGTTTTAAGAGCGTTCATATTTGCCTTTGCCACGCCCACAGCTTCGGCTTTTTTTGCCATATCGGGCGGAAGCAGAGCATCTATCTTAATGAGTTCATTTTCCATGTAAACAGTCTTTTTCAGGCAAAAGTAAGTCCTTTGAACTTTTCAAACAATCTGTTTGTTTAAAAACTGTTTACAATTCTTGAAAACTAAATTTTAAACCGATAAGTAAAATGGCTCTTACTTTAACCGACCAAAACTTTGAAACCGATGTACTGCAATCGGGCAAATTAGCTGTTGTAGATTTTTGGGCTGTATGGTGCGGTCCGTGCATTCATATTGCTCCTATTATTGAAGAACTTGCCGAAAAATACAAAGAGGAAGTAGTAATAGGCAAGGTGGACGTGGATAACAATCCCGAAGTATCTTTTAAATACGGCATTAGAAACATTCCTACTGTTTTATTTATCAAAGATGGTAAAGTGATAGATAAACAAGTAGGCGCTGCACCCAAATCTGCCTACGAAAACAAAATTCTTGCCCACAAGTAAGCCCCTGTTTTTGGCGCTTGTTCAAAATAGCCTGTACTTAAACCGTATGGGCTATTTGCTTTTTTGCTACCTTTGCCAACCGTATTTTGGGTATTAGCTCAACGTACCAAACGACAAGGTTGCTTTTGTACGGCTATCAAATACAAATAAATTACCACGCTGCCGTAAGTTCATCATTTTGCACCACCAATCATGGAATTTTTAACTCCCCAGCAATTACACCAATTTGATAACCTTGAACTGCTTGCCAAGCAAGTGGTAGAGGGTTTTATTATAGGCTTGCACAAAAGTCCGTTTCACGGCTTTTCGGTAGAATTTGCAGAGCACAGGCTATATAACAATGGCGAAGCAGTGCGCAATATAGACTGGCGCGTATTTGCCCGAACTGATAAGCTGTTTGTTAAACGGTTTGAAGAGGAAACCAACCTGCGTTGCCGTCTTATTTTAGATGCCTCTTCGTCTATGTATTATCCCGATGATGCCGGCGAAAAGGGTAAACCACAGCTCAATAAAATACGCTTTTCTATAGCATCGGCTGCTGCCCTTATGTATGTATTAAAAAAGCAGCGCGATGCCGTAGGGTTGAGTATTTTTTCTGATAAAGTGGAATGGCAGAGCCGTGCAAAATCTACAACGGTTCACCACAACCTGCTTTTTTCTCAGTTAGAACAACTGCTCAAACAAAAACCGCAAAATAAACCCACCGCCGCCGCACAATGCCTACACGAAATTGCCGATAATATACATCAGCGTTCTTTGGTGGTTATTTTTAGCGATATGTTTGAAAATACCGATGAAACGGAAGAGATTTTTTCGGCGCTCCAACACCTTAAATACAATAAACACGAGGTAATTTTGTTTCATGTTGCCGACTATAAACGGGAGCTGGAGTTTGAGTTTGAAAACCGCCCCTACGAGTTTATTGATATGGAAACCGGCGAAAAGGTAAAACTGCAACCGGCTCAGGTGAAAGATTTTTACCGCTCCCAGTTAGAAAAATTCATCAACCAGCTAAAACTCCGATGCCTGCAATATAAAATAGACTTCGTAGCTGCCGATATTAACAAGGATTTTGCCCAAGTGCTGCAACCTTACTTTGTAAAACGTGCCAAAATGATGTAGGTAGTTATTAGTTATTAGTTATTACTGCCAACCACCATTTACCAACTAACCCCTACCAACTAAAAAATTGTTTCCTAATCCATACGCCGCTTCTTTTTTGTATTCCGAAACGCTGTATCGGTTTGCCGATACGGGCAATGCACAATTGCCGGCACCTACGGGCGCTGCTACATTGGTAATTTGCCAAAATATGCAGCCGCAACCTACGGAACAGGAAACGCTTTTTTTAAACAATATCCTAAAAGCAGTAGGATTAACCACCCCGGCTCAGGTTCAAATTATACACATAGCGCCCAATGTGGTACTAAACTGTTCGCAAATCATTACCCAATTTAAGCCGCAAAAACTTCTATTCTTTGGTTTTATACCTGAACAGGTGCAGTTAAATATGCGCATAGGGCTATATATGCCCACACCGTTTAACCATACAACCCTTCTGTTTGCCGATGCCCTGCACTTGCTGGAATCCGACAAACAAAAAAAATCGGTACTTTGGCAACACTTAAAACAACTTTTTTCCGTTTAACTACATTGTTTGTTTTTTATTCCAATTCGCATTGATTCACATTAAACATAAAACCATGACCAAAAGCGTTTTTACCTTTGTTTTGTTCCTTTTTTTTGCAACGGCACTCAGTGCGCAGGATAGCGATGCAATGGTGAGCAGCATTACCACTTTTAACAACACTGTTAATGCTGATATTGCAAGCGAAAAACTCTTTTCGCACCGCATTACCCTTAATACCGAAAGTAGTAAGGTTAAGTTCTGGGGTAAAATGAATAAATATACCGAAAATGCAACCTGCTATTTTGAACTTAAAGATGGCGGCATTGTACTGCGCAAGGTAATTATCTTAGCCGATATTACCGACCGCCAATCTTATACCGATATTTTGTTCGATGCAGAAGGCAATCCCAGTATGTTTTTTTACACCAATAACACCAAAAATCCCAATGCTCAAAACGAGCGTTATTACTACGGCGCACGAAAACTCATCTTTTTTTCTGCCAGCCGAAATACCATTGATGGCGCTGTTTCTGACACTTATGATGAAACTAACTTTGAAACCAAGCACATCAATGATGGTTTGAGCAACTATGCCAAAGCCGAAAATTACAAAAAACTGTTTGATGCTTTGGTAAAAGTACAAATGTCGCCTTACTAAGCTATTTTACTTCTTTTTTTCATTGCCCAAGATATAATCAAAGGGCAACAAATTCCACAAAACCGACTTGATGGTGTTCAGGTCGGTTTTTTGTTTTTTCATTTCATCGTAACTGTCCATTGCCATGATGCACGATTTTTTACCCAGTTCAATCAGTTCGGCGGCTCGGTAAAACTCGTAGCTGTTGCACACGTTTCGGGATATGTTAATAACTATATCGGGCTTATGGTTGTAAATGGCGTATTCGGTAAGTTTATCTTGCAGTATTTCGGTCATGCGGTTAATAACGCCTAAGTAGGTAAATTTTTCTCTTATGGCGCTCATTTTGGGCAGGGTATGCAGCCATTTTTGCACATACAGGTCATAGTTTTTGGCGCTTCGGGCATGAATTACTTCGGGTTGGGTAAGGTGGCGTTTGGCATTGAGGTTTACCACCACAATCAGGTCGTTACCGGCTTTCATAACCGGCTCAATGGGAGTGGGGTTTACAATGCCGCCATCTACCAATTCTCTGCCGGCAATGGTAATAGGCGTAACAATAGTAGGCACGGCTGCCGAGGCTCTGATGGCTTCAAACAAACTGCCTTTGTTTATCCAAACCTCTTGCCCGGTGTGCAAATCGGCAGCTACGGCGGTAAACGGAATAGGCAGTTCTTCTATATTGCAATCGCCAAGGGTATTGCGCAGTTCTTCTATAACCCGCTCGCCTTTAATAAACCCCTGGGCGGTAAGGGTAAAATCGGTTAGTTTAAAAAGTTGGGTTTTATCCATTTTTATAAACCACGATTTTAATTGCGGCAATTTACCCGCCGCAAATACACCCCCTATGAGCGACCCGATAGAACAACCCGATATGGCTTTGATAGAATAGCCGCGCTTGGTTAGTTCTTCTATAACGCCTATATGGGTTAATCCTCTTGCCCCGCCGCTGCCCAATACCAATGAAATGTTTTTGCCCTCAGAGGCTGCGTGTTTATAAGGTAAATCCATTGTTGTTGTTTAAAGGGAGATTAGGCTTGTCTTTTGGGCAACAAATATACGGTTATTGTGTTTGAATGTATAATTAGCCCGAAAATGGCTATACCTTCGCACAAAATTTGAATGTTTGTTGTTCTTTCCTTGTTTTTTTCATTTTTTTATTGGCAATGAAACCATTTTCAACCTCTTTGTTTGCTTTACGCATATTTGCACTATTAGGCTCTTTTGCCTTTTCATCGGGCTTGTTTGCACAAAACTGCATCACCCTTTTTGGCATGACCGCCACCAATGCCAACAATATTTCGCCTGTGCGAATTGATACCTTAGACGGCGACTTAGCAGTAATTACCAGCATTACCAGTAGTACTATTCCTATTAGTGTGCAAAGTGGCTCTGTTACGGTAAACAGTTTGGTGCAAGATATGATTTTTGTTCAAAATGCGGGGGTAAACAATACTGTTAGGGTGGTTAATACCTTTAATGGTACGCCCGGTATTACTTCGCCCAGCATCAGCAATCTGTTAGATTTAGAGTTTCACTGCAACAGTAATATATTGTATGGCTTAAACCGCATTACCGCTACCAGTTACAGGGTGGTGGAGGTGAATATAACTACCGGTACACTAACCCCCGTAGGTGCTAACATTAACCTGCCCGCAGGCAATACCTTAGCGCCCGAACTTTCTACCATTGACGTAGTGGGCAACCGCTTCTTCTTTTTTAGCCGAAGCGGTGCGCTTTATACCATGCACGTAGTACCGCTTGACGGCAGCGCGACGGCTGCTTTATCTATTGCACCGTTTGAACCGGTTGATGTGGAGTTTAACCAAGTTGCCGGAAATTTGCTGCTGTTTACCACTACCCTGCAATTAGTTGCCGTAAATCCTGCTACCGGCACACCCAACTTGTTGGGCGTGGTGCCTGCCTCACCTGTTAATTTGCCGGTGAACAACGGCGCATTAGACCCGTTTTCTAACCGATACTTTTTTGTGGCAGAGCAAACCGCCGGTAATTACCGGTTATATACCGTAAACAGCCTTAATGGAGCGCTGGTAAATACGCCTATTGCATTGCCGCTGCCCGTAACCAATTTAACGGCTTCGGTGCCTTGCCAAGCAGTAGCCAACTTTGCTTTTGCCAATTCCTGCGCCGGAAGTCCTACTACTTTTACCGATTTGTCCATTGGGGCTTCGCAGTGGACTTGGAACTTTGGCGACCCTACATCGGGAGCGGCTAACACTTCTACCGAACAAAATCCGGTGCATACGTTTAGCGGTCCGGGCTCTTATACTGTTTCGCTCAATGTGGGCGGCTGTGTGGGGGTAAACAGCAGTACCCAAACCGTTACTATTGTTACGCCGCCCAGCGCCGGTTTTGCTAATGATACGCTTACCACTTGCAGCGGCATAGTGAGCGCCCAAAACATACCCGGCGCTACTTATTTTTGGATTACCGGCTCTACAAACACCCAAATTACCGCTACAGTTTCTGCTTGGTATTGGGTGGACATTAACCTGAGCGGCTGTGTTAAGCGCGATAGCATTTACGTTGTTGTTGACCCCGGCGCCGGAGGACAGCAAATTTGGAATACTGATGTGCTGGCTTTTTGCGAAGGTGCGCCTGCCACGCTTGATGCTACCTTGCCCGGCGCTACGGCTTACCAGTGGAGCACCGGCGCTAACACACCTATTATAAACGTAACCACCGCCGGCGCTTACAGCGTAACGGTTACATCGGGTCCTTGCATTACTACCGATGCGGTAACGGTGCAATTTACCCCGCAACCGGTGGTAAATTTTGGTCCCGATGCTACGGTTTGTGCCACAAGTTATGAAATTAACCCTAATTTAGGCATACCCGGCTTGCAATATCAATGGTCTAACGGGGCTACTACGCCTACCATTACCATTACCCAATCGGGCTCTTTTACTGTTACGGTGAGCGCCGGTTCTTGTTCTGATTCTGATGACCTTAACGTTATCCTCATTCCGCTTACTGCTCCCAATTTGGGCAATAACCCCCTGATTGCCTGCGATGATACGCCGGTAGTTTTAGATGCCACCACTACACTGCCCGGCGCTACTTATTTGTGGTCTAACAATGCCGCTACACCTACCATTACCGTACCCGCCGGACAATCGGGCAATTATGCCGTTACGATTCAGGTATCGAGCTGCTCGGTATCTACCGCAATAGATGTTAGTTTTAGCCCTTCTTTTACCCTTGAATTGGGCGCTGATATAGACCTTTGTCAAGGTAACAACACTACCCTTGATGCGGGTAATGTAGCCAATGCTGCCTACGCATGGAGTGGCGGCGAAACTACCCAACAGATTAACGTGGCTACAAGTGGGCTATATAGCGTAACGGTAAGCAATGGCGGTTGCACCCTAACCGATGCGGTAACGGTAACTGAGCGCATACCGGCAGCCATTGACTTGGGCGCTAACTTATCTATTTGCACCATTCTGAATGAGAGTTTAACCCTTAATGCGGGCGATGGCGTAACTTATGTTTGGCAGCCCAATGGCGAAACTACTTCGCAAATTAATGTAACACAACCCGGCACGTATAGTGTAACCGTAACCGATGCTTTTGGCTGTACCAATTCGGCAACGGCAACGGTAGAGGCGCTTTGCCAATCGGTTTTATTGTTTCCTAATGCTTTTTCGCCTAATGGCGATGGGGTAAATGACTTTTTTACCCCCTTTGCCCAATTTATTGCCTCGTATAACCTGCAAGTTTATGACCGATGGGGTAAGTTGCTCTTTGAGAGTGATGAAACCAACGACGGGTGGGACGGCACGCATAGCGGTTTTCAGATGCCTATGGGGGTTTATGTTTGGTTTGCCCAATATACAGACGATAGTGGGGTACAATCAAAAGCACAAGGGAATGTAACGCTGATTAAGTAGTGCGGTAAATTCCCGATGTTAAAAACAACGTGAGGTTTTGAGTTATGAGCATGCCTCAAAGGTTTACCGCAAAAGGATTTTAAACAGGTGGGGTGATATATTTCGGTGCGCCGCACCTTGTGAATCGGGTATTTAACATGGTTGCTACCGGGTGCAGCCTCGGTTTGATGTATAAATTGAGCTATTCACCCTTGTTTTCAGC
>ERZ761609.379-NODE-379-length-53532-cov-55.327430_pt1 | contig 53532 bp, 50 predicted proteins | sample MGYA00511163_ERZ761609 | MGnify/ENA primary metagenome ERZ761609 (study PRJEB28899, sample SAMN02445070) | bioreactor sludge metagenome | biome: EBPR sludge | place: Australia: Brisbane, Thorneside Wastewater Treatment Plant | collected 2011-12-16 ... | reverse complement strand
GCAATTGCGCGGCGACTGGATCGTCGACCCCCGAGCCGCAGGGGCCGGCCGTGCAATTGCCGCCCACCATCACCGTTGGCGCGCAGCAGACCTTGCCGCCGACCGCGCAGCCGGCCGCCGGGGCCGAACCGCAGAGCGAATAGCGACTCGACAGGAACTGAAGCCAGGGAGAAATACGACCCATGTTGATGCCGAAGAAAGTCAAGCACAGAAAGCAAATGCGCGGGCGCCGGGCCGGGAAGGCCTGGCGGGGCTCCTCGCTCAGCTTCGGCGAGTTCGGACTGAAGGCTCTGGGCTGTGGCTGGATCACTGGCCGCCAGATTGAAGCTGCGCGTATTGCGATGACGCGATCGATTAAGCGCGGTGGCAAGGTTTGGATTCGCGTGTTCCCGGACAAGCCGATTACGAAGAAGCCCGCCGAAACCCGTATGGGTAAGGGTAAGGGTGCGCCTGAAGAATGGGTGGTTGTCATCCGGCCGGGCAAGATCATGTTTGAGATGGAGGGCGTCTCGCTCGAGATGGCCACCGAGGCGATGCGCCTGGCCGCCCAGAAGCTCCCCGTGCGCACCAAGCTGGTGACGCGCGCCGAGACGGCGGGCGCGCACTAGAGCGCGAGTCAGGATGAGGCAAGAGGAAGAAGGCGAATGAAAGCGGACAAGGTTCGAGCCATGAACGTAAAGGAGCTGGATGTGCAGCTCCGGGAGATCGATGAGCAGATCTTCCGCCTGCGCTTCCAGATGTCCATGGGCCAGAGCGAAGGACTGAAAAAGTACCGCGAGGCGCGCAAGGACAAGGCGCGGTTGTTGACGGTGAAGCGCGAGCGCGAGCTCGAGGCCGCCAAGAAGGAGTCGAAATAGCGATGTCGGAAGCGGTCATCCACCGGCGGAACGAGAAGATCGGCGAAGTGGTTTCGGCCAAGATGGCCAAAACCATCGTGGTTGAAGTGACTCGCCGCGTGCCGCACCCGCTGTACAAGCGGATTGTCACGCAGCGCAAGAAGTTTTATGCCCATGACGAAGAGGGCCAGGCAAAGGTGGGCGATGTGGTGAAGATCATCGAAGCGCGCCCGATGAGCCGGCTTAAGCGCTGGACGCTTGGTTCCATCGTCCGGCGCGGAGTGGATACGAGCATTCCGGCGCTGGAAAGCGATGTCTAGGAGTAGTTTGGGTAGACAGATTTTTGGACTAGGCAAAAGAGGATAAGGCCATGATCGGAATGAGAACCATCCTCCAGGTCGCCGACAACAGCGGCGCGCGGAAGCTTCAGTGCATTCTGCCGCGCGGCGGCGACAAGGGGTTGCGCGCGGGACTGGGCGACGTCGTCACCGCCAGCGTGAAGGAAGCGGCTCCGGATTCGAACATCAAGAAGGGCAAGGTGGTGAAGTGTGTCATCGTCCGGATGCGCAAGGAGACGCGCCGCAAGGACGGCACCTACATCCGTTTCGACTCGAACGCGGCCGTTCTGGTCAATGACCTGGGCGAGCCGGTGGGCACGCGCGTGTTTGGTCCGGTAGCCCGTGAGTTGCGCGATAAACGCTTCATGAAGATCGTGTCGCTCGCCCCGGAGGTGATCTAAGATGGCCGTGGGACGATTGGCGAATCGCCACAACCAGCCGAAGGAGCAGGTGAAGATCCGCTTCCGGAAGAACGATGTGGTGAAAGTGATTACCGGCCGCGATAAGGGTAAGACGGGCCGGGTGCTGGAAGTGGACCGGACCACGGGCCGGCTCCGGGTGGAAGGCGTGATGCTGATGAAGAAGCACGTCAAGCCGAATCCGGCCAAGGGCATCAAAGGGGGCATCGCCGAGCGCGAGGCCACCATTCACGCCTCCAACGTGATGATTGTGACCAGCGACGGGAAGATGTCGCGCATCGGGATCCGGACCGAATCGACGGGCGGCAAGGTCCGCCGGGTCCGGGTAGCGAAAAAGACCGGCGAGACCCTGGACAAGAAATAGGACAGGTAACGGCCGGAGGAGTAGAACATGAAAGCCAGGCTGAGAGAGCAGTACTTGAAGACGGTGGTCCCGGCGCTGACCAAGGAATTCGGCTACACGAACGTGATGGCCGTGCCGAAGTTGGAGAAGGTCACGGTGAATATTGGCATGGGTGAAGCCACGCAGAACCCGAAGATCATGGATGTAGCCGTCAATGAGCTGGCTTCAATTGCGGGGCAGAAGCCAGTGGTGACGAAAGCAAAAAAATCGATCGCGGCCTTCAAGTTGCGCGAAGGCATGTCGATTGGATGCATGGTGACATTGCGCGGCGACCGAATGTACGAGTTTCTGGACCGCCTCATGAATGTTGCGCTGCCCCGTGTGCGCGACTTCCGCGGCGTTTCGACGAAGAGCTTTGACGGCCGGGGCAACTACACTCTGGGCGTCCGGGACCAGTTGATCTTCCCCGAGATTGACTACAACAAGGTTGACAAGACGCGGGGCATGAACATTTGCATCACCACTACGGCGCGGACCGATGCCGAGGCGATGGCGCTGCTGAAGCACATGGGGATGCCGTTCCGGCAGAACTAGCGCAAGAGTTGAGAACGAAAGGGAACTTTAGGCACGATGTCCACCACCGCCAAAGAAGCAAAAGCGCGCAAGGCAGTCGAATTGATCCAAAAGGCGCGGACCGCGGGTAAGCGCGTTCCCAAGCTGGAGGTCCGCCACCGCAACCGGTGCCTGCGTTGCGGCCGGGCGCGCGGCTACATGAGGAAGTTCAAGATTTGCCGCGTGTGCTTCCGGAATCTTGCGTTGTCCGGTGATATTCCCGGCGTGACGAAATCAAGCTGGTAGAGCGCGGGTAAGGAACAAGAAGAGGCAGGTAGAGTTAGACGATGATCTCCGATCCCATTGCCGACATGCTCACGCGGATGCGGAACGCCTTGAAGGCGCGCCACCCGAAGGTGGACGTCCCGGCGTCGAATCTGAAAACCGAAATTGCGCGGATTATGAAGGACGAAGGCTACATCCTCAATTACAAGATCGTGGATGAAGCGAACCACAAGGCGATCCGCGTCTATCTGAAGTACACCGCCACCAATCAGCCGGTGATCTCGAACATCGAGCGCGTGTCCCGTCCGGGTTGCCGCGTCTATGTCGGTCACAAGGAGATACCGAAGGTCTTGGGCGGTTTGGGCGTGAACATCCTGACGACGCCGAAGGGCGTCATGACGGGCAAGTCCGCGCGGAAGGAAGGCGTCGGCGGCGAACTGCTCTGCCAGATCTGGTAGGCGACGCTGTACTTGAGGACAAGAATAGTCTGGAAATCAACAGGTTTCCTGGAAAGCAGACTGGAGTAACGATCGATGTCAAGAGTTGGGAAGAAGCCAATTCCGCTGCCTGCGGGCGTCAAGGTGACTGTCGGCCAGGAGATCCTGGTTGAAGGTCCGAAAGGAAAGCTCACCGTGCCGCGGCTGGAAGGCGTGCGAGTGGAGCAGAACAACGGCACGCTTGAGGTCAAGCGTGATTCAGATCAATATGCGGCCGTCCACGGCCTGACGCGCGCGCTTACGGCGAACGCGGTCACCGGCGTTTCGACGGGATTCACCCGTGAGTTGGATATTGTCGGCATCGGCTACCGCGCCGAGATGAAGTCCGACGAGGTGATCAGCTTCAGCCTGGGCTATTCTCATCCGATCGAGTTTTTGCTGCCCAAGGGAGTGAACTGCAAGATTGAAAAACAGACTCACCTGGTATTGAGCGCGATTGACAAGCAAGTGCTGGGTCAGGTGGCGGCCAACATCCGCAGCTTGCGCCCGCCGGAGCCCTACAAGCAGAAGGGCGTCCGCTACACGGGCGAAGCCCTGCGCAAGAAGGTCGGCAAGACCGGCGCGGGTGGCAAGTAAGGCGCGCGGGAGGATATTGAGCAATGAGAAAAATGGTCGATAAAGACGCGCGGCGCCGTCGAATTCACGCCCGTATCCGCAGCCGCGTCAAGGGGACCGCCGAGCGGCCTCGTCTGGCAGTATTTCGCAGCCTGAAGCATATCTATGCGCAGGTGATTGACGACCGGGCCGGCCGGACGCTGGCTTCAGCTTCCAGCGCCGAAAAGGCCGCCCCGGTGCGTGGCGGCAACACGGCAGGCGCGAAGGCGGTTGGCAAGCTGCTGGCCGAGCGCGCTCAGGCGAACGGAATCAAACAGGTGGTTTTTGACCGCGGCGGCTTCCTCTATCATGGCCGGATCAAGGCCCTGGCCGAGGCCGCGCGCGAAGGTGGACTGGAGTTCTAACTGATGCCTCTCGATACGCAGAAGAAGATCGATTTGAAGGCGCTGAACCTGAAGGAACAGGTGGTGTCCATCAATCGCGTCACCAAAGTGGTGAAGGGCGGTAAGAACCTGAGTTTCTCGGCCCTGGTGGTGGTAGGCGATCCCGACATGAAGGTAGTCGGGTACGGTATGGGCAAGGCAAAAGAAGTACCTTCGGCGATCAAGAAGGGCATTGAGGCGGCGAAGAAGAATCTGCGCCAGGTGAACCTGCTGAACGCGACGGTGCCTCACCAGGTGCTGGGCCGATTCGGCGCCGGTCAGGTGCTGTTGAAGCCCGCGCCGCAGGGCACGGGCGTGATCGCCGGTGGTCCGGTGCGCGCCGTGATCCAGGCCGCGGGGATCGCCAATGTGCTTACGAAATCATTGGGTTCGCGTAATCCGCATAACGTGGTGAAAGCCACCATTAACGCTCTCGACCAGTTGCGGGCAAAAGATGCGGTTGCGGAGTTGCGCGGACTCGCGGTGGAGAATCTCTAAGATGGCCGAAGCGACGATCAAGATCAAACTGGTGGCCAGCCCGATTGGCGCGCCGGAAAAGCACAAGCTGATCGTGAAGGGGCTCGGATTGCGCAAGATGAACCAAGTGGTGGAGAAACCGGATACGCCCGGCTTCCGCGGAATGGTGAAGAAGGTACCCCACCTGCTTCAGGTGGTGGAGTAGCGCGCCGGGAGGAAACGAAGGAATCGTCATGGATCTCAGCAAGCTAAAGAAACCCGAAGGCCAGGTAAAGAAGCAGCGCCGCGTTGGCCGCGGCATGGGCAGTGGGCGCAGCAAGACCGCTGGGCGCGGCATGAAGGGTCAGAAGTCCATCAGCGGCTATGGGCATATGCGAGGCTTCGAGGGCGGCCAGATGCCCATGCACCGGCGCTTGCCGAAGCGTGGCTTCTCCAATGCGCGTTTCAAGAAGCACCTTGCCATTGTTAACGTCAGCACGCTGGAGAAACTGGAAGGCGATACATTCACTCCAGAGTCCCTGATGGCGTCTGGCGTGATCAAGAAGCTGGGCGATGGGCTCAAGGTGCTCGGCAATGGTGAACTGACCCGCAAGATCAGCGTCACGGCCCATCTCTTCTCCAAGTCCGCCGAAGAGAAGATCAAGGCGGCCGGCGGCTCAGTGACCGTGGCCGTCGCGGCACCTCAGCCGGAAGAGACCAAGTAAAGCGGAAGCGATAGGCATCAGCGGCACATGGGCAAGTTTTTTGAAGCACTGGCAAACGTCTTCCGGATTCCGGATCTGCGCGGGCGATTGATGTTCACGCTGGCACTGCTGGCGGTGTACCGTCTCGGCGCGCAGGTGCCCATCCCTGGCGTGGACGCGATCAAGTTCGAGGAGTTTGTCTCGCGCAACGCGGGCAGCTTCTTCGGTTTTCTGGACTTGTTCAGCGGCGGGCAGTTCAGCCGGCTGACCGTGTTCGCATTGGGCATCATGCCCTACATCACCGCCTCGATTGTGCTCCAGTTGCTGACCGTGGTGGTGCCGACGCTGGAGAAACTGCAGAAAGAGGGTGAACTTGGCCGCCGGAAGATCACCCAGTGGACTCGCTATCTGACCATTGCGCTGGCTACCACCCAGTCGCTGTTTATCGCCACCGCATTGCAGCGTCAGGGCGATTTCGTGCTCAATCCGGGCTTCGGATTTGTGATGCTCACAATTCTGACGCTCACCACCGGTACCGCCTTCATCATGTGGCTGGGCGAGCAGATCACCGAGCGCGGGATCGGCAATGGCATGTCGCTGATCATCTTTGCCGGCATCGTCGCCGGGTTGCCTTCGGCCGCTTACAACATTTGGACCAATACGTTTGTCACCCGGATCTGGGGCCCGTTCCACATGATCGTGATCCTTTCCTTCATGGTGCTGGTGGTCGCCTTCATCGTTCTGGTGGAGCGTGGTGAGCGTCGGATTCCCGTCCAATACGCCAAGCGGGTCGTGGGGCGGCGCATGCTCGGCGGCCAGTCTACGCACATGCCGCTGAAAGTGAACGCCGGCGGCGTGATTCCTGTGATCTTCGCCAGTTCGCTCCTGGCATTTCCGATGACCTTCATGCAAATCCCGGCGGTGGCCAACAACAAGTGGATCTCGGGCATATTCACCTCGATTCGTTCCGGCGAGCCGCTGTATATCGTGCTCTACGTGGCTCTGATCATTTTCTTCTCGTTCTTTTACGTTTCAATCATTTTCAATCCGAACGAGGCGGCCGACAACATGCGGAAGTACGGCGGGTTCATCCCCGGCATTCGCCCAGGCAAGAACACCGCCGACTACATGAACCGGATTCTTACGAAGATTACGGTGGTTGGCGGTTCCTACCTGGCCGCGCTTTCGCTCATCCCTGAGATCATGATCGGTGGGGTTAAGTTGCAGCACCTGCCCCCGGCGGCACTGGGCAACTGGATTGATGCGAATTTCCCGCGCTGGTTGCTGGATGGTCTTGGAGTGACTTTTGTCTTCGGCGGCACTTCGCTGCTGATCGTGGTCGGTGTGGCCATGGATTTTGTGAATCAGGTTGAGGCGCAACTGATTATGCGCCACTATGAAGGTTTTACGCCGCGTGCCGGCCGTATTCGCGGCCGCCGCAGTGCGGCCGGCTAAGCCTGAAGCGCGATGGCGCCCCAGGCCACGGAAGAGTTTGCCAGGACTTCCTCCTTGTCGAGGGAGGTCGCCCGCGATGAGAGAGACTCCGGTCCGAACCGGGGCGCGCGATTGACTGATCTTATGGAAGCAGCGGGCGCAGCCGCACCGAAAGCATTGATCCTGTTTGGCCCTCCCGGCTCCGGTAAGGGTACACAGGCGAAACTGCTCAAGCAGGCCTTGAGCATACCTCATATTTCCACTGGGGATATGTTGCGCGCCAGGATCAGTTCCGGAGACGATCTTGGTCGGGAAGTAGCAGGCCTGATGCAGGCCGGGCGCCTCGTGCCGGACGAAACGGTGAACCAGCTCGTTCGAGACCGTTTAGCAGAGCCGGATTGCCGGGGCGGGCTTATCCTCGACGGGTATCCAAGGACTATCCCCCAGGCGGAAGTGCTTGAGCGGGAGTTGGAAGGCCGCGGTTTTGACCAGGTGGTGGTCCACCTGAAAGTGGATTACACTATTATTATTGCCCGTATCGCGGGCCGCAGGCAGTGCTCGTCATGCGGCGCGCTCTTCAGCCTGACCTCGAACCCGCCCAGGGTGGCTGACCGTTGCGATTTCGACGGCGCTCCACTGGTGGTGAGAGACGATGACCGGGAAGAGGTGATCAGGGAAAGGCTGGAGGCGTATGACCGGCAGACCAAGCCTCTATTAGATTTTTTTGCCGCCTCCGGACACGCGTTCCACGAAGTGGACGGAAGTCAGGAATCGCCCAAGGCGATCTTGGACCGGATTCGCGGTTTGTTGGCGGTGGGATGATTATCCGGAAGAGTCCGGCAGAATTGGAGAAGATGCGCAAGGCGGGCATCCTGGTTTACCAGGTGCTGTCGGCGGTGCGCGAAATGATTCAGGCGGGCGTCACAACGCTCGATCTTGAGATTGTGGCTGAGAAGATGATTCGGGACGCCGGCGCGAAACCGGCGTTCAAAGGTTACTATGTGCCCGCAGCCGGCAGCAAGTTCCCCACGGTGCTGTGCACATCGGTGAATTGTGAAGTCGTCCACGGGATGCCCTCCGCAAAAAGAGTTTTGCAGGCCGGGGACATTATTTCGGTCGATACGGGTGTGCAATTGGACGGATACTTCGGCGACTCGGCCATCACGGTGCCGGTCGGGGAAGTGAGTGACGAGGTTAACCGGCTGCTGCGCGTCACCGAGGAGTCACTGGAGTTGGCGATTCAACAGGCGCGGCCCGGCAATCGGCTTTTTGATATCTGTGGCGCGGTAGAACGGCACGTGACCTCGAACGGGTTTTCGATTGTGCGCGAGTTTGTCGGACACGGCATCGGCACTTCGCTGCATGAGGAGCCGCAGGTGCCCAATTACGTGGACCGGCGGAATGAGAATCCCCGGCTGAAGGAAGGCATGGTCTTGGCGATTGAGCCGATGGTGGCCGCCGGACGGCCGGAGACAAAGGTGCTTGAGGACCGTTGGACGGCAGTGACGAAGGATGCGAGCAACGCCGCGCACTTCGAGCACTGTGTTGCGATTACCTCCAATGGGCCGCTGGTCTTGACGCGGCCATGAGAGAGTTACGCCATGGCGGCTGAGCCGGCTGTGGTGGTGGAGATCCTGCCGAATGCGGCCTACCGGGTCGAACTAGGCAACCGGGAACGCGTGGTGGCCCACTTGTCGCCCGGCAGGGATAGGAACTTTGTGCGGCTGCGGCTGCGCGACGAGGTTTTGGTCGAGCGTACCGCGCTCGATCCGGCCCGGGCCCGGATCATAGAGCTGGTCCGGGGCCGCTCGCGGGAGTCTGGTTCGTGAGCCGGACGCGCGGGTGGCGAATGAGTGGTGTGAGCAGTTTGAGAAAGGGACGGCCATGAAAGTCCGAGCGTCGGTTAAGAAAATGTGCGATAAATGCAAGGTCATCCACCGCCATGGCGTGGTGCGGGTGATCTGTGTCAACCCGAAGCACAAGCAGCGGCAGGGCTAGCACCCAAAGCGAAGGCCAAGGAAGAGGAACTACGAGAGATGGCACGTATTGCAGGCGTGGATCTGCCGGCCCGAAAGCACAGCGAAATCGGGCTCACCTATATATATGGTATTGGGCGCACGCGCGCGCGGTCGATTTTGCACCGTGCGGGCATCGAGCCCACCAAGAAGATCGCCGACCTGACCGAGGAAGAGGTCAGCAAGATTCGCCAGATTATTGAAGAAGAAGGTTCTGTGGAAGGCGATCTCCGCAAGGAACTTTCCATGAGCATCAAGCGGCTCATGGAAATGGGCTCCTATCGTGGTCTGCGTCACCGGCGCGGCCTGCCGGTAAGAGGCCAGCGGACGCACACCAACGCCCGGACGCGCAAAGGTCCCCGCCGCGGCACAGTGGCCAATAAGAAGAAGGCCGGTAAGTAAGTTCTCGGGAGTGAATTTCGACGATGGCCAAGACCAAAGCCAAGGGCACGAAAAAGAAGTCTTTCAAAAAGAAAGAGAAAAAGAATATCCCGGTGGGGATCTGCCACGTGCAGGCCACGTTCAACAACACGATCGTGACCTTCACCGACCCACTGGGCAACACCATTTCCTGGTCGAGTTCCGGCTCGCTCGGGTTCCGCGGATCCCGCAAGGGAACCCCGTTTGCCGCCCAGCAGGCTTCTTTGACCGCTGCGAACAAGGCGAAGGAATCAGCTGGTTTGCGGCAGGTGGATGTGCGTGTGGCCGGGCCTGGCTCTGGACGCGAGTCCGCCATCCGGGCGCTAGCCACCGTCGGCATTGAAGTGAAGACCATCAAGGATACGACGCCGATCCCGCACAACGGGTGCCGTCCGCCGAAGAAGCGGCGCGTCTGATCCTGTCTTTGTGAAATTTGCGGAAGAGTCCCGGCGGGCGCCGGCGACGGGCTCCGTTGATCATTGAAGCTGGTAAGCAGGAAGAAGGCGCGCCGCGCTGTAAACTGCACCTCAACCCGAAAGGTTCTCAGGAGGTCCTTTGGCACGTTACACTGGCCCGGTCTGCCGGCTCTGCCGGCGGGAGGGCATGAAGCTCTTCTTGAAAGGTGAGCGCTGCTTCTCCCCGAAGTGCGCGATTGAGAAACGCAATTTTCCCCCCGGACAGCATGGCAAGAGCCGTCGTCCCAAGATTATGGGCTACGGCTTGCAGCTTCGCGAAAAGCAAAAAGCGAAGCGCTACTATGGTTTGGGCGAAACGCAGTTCCGGAACAACTTCGAAAAGGCGGTCCGCTTCAAGGGCGTGACGGGCGAGAAGCTGTTGTCGATCCTGGAGCGGCGGCTGGATAATGTGATCCACCGCGCCGGTTTTGGTACAAGCCGTTCGATGGCCCGCCAGGTGGTTCGCCACGGCCACGTCCAGGTGAACGGCCGAAAGGTGGATATTCCCTCCTATATGGTCCGGCCCAACGACGTCATTGAGATCCGCGAGAAAAGCCGGAATCATCCCGGTGTCTTGAGCGCCCGTGACGCCACGGCTCACATGCCTTCGCCGAACTGGCTCGATGTAGACCGCGAGAACCTGAAGGTTCGCGTGCTGGCTGAGCCCAAACGCGAGGAATTGGTCCAGATCAAACTCGAAGAACAGTTGATCGTCGAACTGTACTCGAAGTAAGGGGGAAGCGAGCGATGTTCAAAGGATTCCAGAAGCCCAAACGGCTGGTGGCCAACACCGAGACGCTCACCGAGCGGTACGGAATGTTCACTGCCCAGCCCTTCGAACGCGGCTTCGGCACGACCATCGGGAACGCGCTGCGCCGCATCCTGTTGAGTTCGATCGAAGGCGCGGCCATCACCGCCATCCGCATCGAAGGCGTCGATCACGAGTTCAGCCCCATCCACGACGTGGTGGAGGATGCTACCGATATCATCTTGAATCTCAAGCAGGTTCCCTTCAAGATGATGGATGACAGCATCCGGACCGTCACACTGCGCGTCGATCAGCCCGGCGAAGTCACCTCCGCCATGATCGAGTGCCCGTCCGATGTGGAAGTCCTGGACCGTAACCTTCATATTGCGACCATTTCCAAAGGCGGATCTCTTAACATTGAGATGCGCTTGAAAATGGGCCGTGGCTACATTTCCCGCGACCGGAACTTCGATGAGGATCTGCCCATGGGCTACATCCCGATCGACTCGGTGCATTCGCCGGTGCGGAAAGTGAAGTACACCGTCGAAGCTGCCCGCCTGGGGCAGATGACCGACTACGACAAGCTCATCCTGGAGGTCTGGACCAACGGTGCTGTCAGCCCACAGGACTCCATCGGCTTGGCCTCGAAACTGTTGAAGGACCATATGTCCATCTTCATCAACTTCGAAGAACTGCCGGAGTACGCCGAGGAACTGGTCGAGACCGGAGCCAGCCCGGCGAACGAGGTGATGAACCGCAGCGTCGAGGAACTGGAACTTAGCGTCCGTTCCTACAACTGCCTGAAGAACGCCAATATTCAGACCATCGGCGACCTAGTGCAGCGGACTGAGGCTGAAATGTTGAGAACAAAGAACTTCGGCCGGAAGTCACTCAACGAAATCAAGGAGATCCTGCAAGGACTCGGCCTAAGCTTCGGCATGCGGGTGGATGCTGCCGGCCGGCTGGTCGGCCCGAGTGGAACCCCGGCGCCGGTGGATGCCGGTTATGGCGATGATGAGGGGCAGGAGGAGTACGGCGAGTAGCCGACTGGAGATTCACGATGAGACACAAACGAGCTGGCTTTAAACTGAAGCGCGATGCCAGCGCCCGTCGCGCCCTGCTACGCAATCTCGTCACCAGCGTGATTGAAAACGAAGGTGAACGCATCATTACTACTGTGCCGAAGGCCAAAGCGGCGAAGCCTCTGCTGGAGCGGATCATTACCCTCGGCAAACAGGACACCCTGTACGCCCGCCGCCGGGCTGCGTCGTTCCTGCTGACTCCCGCAGCCGTCAAGAAGCTCTTCGACAAGGTTGCGCCCCGATTCGCTCAGCGCAACGGCGGCTACTCCCAGATCATCCGCGTTGGTTGGCGGAAAGGCGATGGCACGGAACTGGCGATTCTCCAGTTGACCGGCGCCACCCTTATCAAACGAGCCGAGGAGCGCGCCAAGCGCCGCGAAGAGCGTCTCAAAGCAATCAAGGAAGGCCGCGAGGCGGAAGAGGGCGGGGAAGAGAAGTCCTAGCTTATTGATTATTAAGGGTTAAATCTAATCCCATTTTGCGGGGTGGGGGTAGTTGGAGCAATCCAGCGCCCCCACCCCGTTTCTTCTTGATGAGCACCAGGAAAAATATGAGCCATATACACTAAGACTACTTGACAAAATGTCGCGCTAGTGATACAGTGTGAAATGTAAGATTCCTTGCTAGGAGGTAACTCAACAATGTCTCTGATGATTCGTCGCTCTCTCCCCGGATTCGAGGACTTTTCCACCTCCCTCCGGACCTTCGAGGATGTCATGAACCGGATGTTTAATGAACCTGCCGGTGTTCGTCCCTGGACCCCGCCCGTCGATATCGTCGAGAACGAGAATGAACTCGTTCTGACCGCCGATATCCCGGGAGTCAAGATGGAGGACATCGACATCAAGCTGGAGGATGGAACGCTTACTATCACGGGTAACCGGGAGTTCGTGTCCGAGAAGAAGGAAGGCGGCTACCACCGCATCGAGCGCGCCTATGGCAAGTTCCAGCGCGCCTTCTCGCTCCCTGAGTCGATCGACGCCGAAAAAGTGTCCGCGGCTTATGTCAATGGTGTACTCCGGGTGACCCTGCCGAAGAAGGAGATTGCGAAGCCTCGCTCCATCAAGATCGCCCTTGGTTCGAACAACTGATCCTTGCCTGACACAATCCTTCCTGCGGGCCGGTGGCTAACTGCCGGCCCGATTTGGTTATGCTGGAAGGCAAATCATGCCGCGCCTGATCCCGTCCCCCACTCGCATCACCTCCGCTGGAAACAAGCCAAAACTGATTGACGAGTATGTGGGCCGGGTCAATACCGAGATGAGCGATTGCTCGATCGCCCACATGCGGAGTCCGGGAGGCTGGCAGGAACCGGCCCAGCGGCCTGATTTTGACGAATTCACCATCGTGCTCCGCGGCATGCTCCGGGTCGAATTCGAGGGTGGCGCGATGGACGTCCATGCCGGCCAGGGCGTCCACACCGTGCCCGGAGAATGGATCCGCTACTCCACCCCGCTGGACGAGGGCGCTGAATACATCGCCGTCTGCCTGCCCGCCTTCTCGCCCGAAACCGTCCACCGGGATGAGTGACCCGCGATGAGCCCCCTGCCGATCCTGCTACTCCTCCTCCAGCCCCCCGGCCAGTGGGAGTGCAAGGCGTATCTGTATGGCGACGGCGTCTTCACCTTCGACATCGCCCAAAGCCAGCCATTGGAGCACTTTACGAACGGTCTCTACGTCCCGCATCCCAGTCTCGCTTCCAAGGTGAAACGTCCCGATGATGGCCCTGCACGTGCCGAGGTCCATCCCGTAGGCCGGTTCGCTGAGTTCGATGTCCAGGACGTGTTCTACCTCGATCGGAACCGGACGCGGGCGAAGGTTGTCCTGGTCGGCCGCAACGGCCAGTACCGCCCTCTGCTCTGGCTGTTCCACGACGGAGCGCTCAACCTGTCCGCCTCGGAGATCGTCACGGTCAACGAAGTTGAGATCTTGATGAGCCGGACTCGTGAAGACGGTACGGGCCACTTCTGGCTGGAGGACTACTTTGTCTTCGACCCGCCCCTCCAGAAACTCGTCAATTTGCGTGTGCAAGAGCGCATTCAGGAAGAACTCGGCCGCCTCCTGCCTGCCGGTCATGGAGTCTGGAAAGGTGGCGGATTCGACATCCGTACCCTCACCTTCTCCCACTCCATTTGGAAGGAAGGAAATGCGAACTGTTGCCCGACCGGAGGCAGCGTCACCCTGAATTTCCGCCTCTCCGCGGGACGGCTCGAACTGGCCGCCTCCTCCGTGGAGCCAGCCGCGGACAGTGTTTCTCCGCCTAAGCCGCACCCCGATCACCCCGGCTTCACCTCCACTCACCTGCCGCCCACGACTGTTGGCATCAATCGCCGTTGACCCGCCTGAAACGCGTTCGCTACACTGAATGATGGTTGTTCCCGCCTGCGACCCTTCCCCTGGTGCGCGAACACCAGAGATATTCACCGGGAGGATTCCCATTTGCCTGACGCTAGCCGCCACATTTTCTCCTCGGAGTGCGTGACCGAGGGGCACCCCGATAAGATGGCCGACCAGATCAGCGACGCTGTTCTGGACGCCGTTCTCGCCGAAGACCCCATGGGCCGCGTGGCCTGCGAGACCTTCATTACCACCGGACTCGTCGTCGTCGGCGGTGAAATTACCACCACCACCTACGTCAACGTTCCCGACCTCGTCCGCGCCGTGATTGACGACATCGGCTACAACAACGCCGAGTACGGCTTCGACTGCAAGACCTGCGGCATCCTCAATGCCATCCAGTCCCAGTCCCCCGACATCGCCATGGGCGTCGATACCGGCGGCGCCGGCGATCAGGGCATCATGTTCGGCTTCGCCTGCGACGAAACCCCCGAACTGATGCCGCTCCCCATCATGCTGGCCCACCAGTTGACCCGCCGTCTCAGCGAAGCCCGCCGCGCCGACGAAGTCAACTTCCTCCGCCCCGACGGCAAGAGCCAGGTGTCGGTCGAGTACATCAACGGCAAGCCCGCCCGCATCGAGGCTGTTGTCGTCTCCACCCAGCACCACGACACGATCTCCACTGAGGACCTGCGCGCCCAGGTCAAGTCCGCCATCATCGACCCCATCGTGCCCCAGGCCATGGTCGATGCCAACACCAAGATCCACATCAACCCCACCGGCCGCTTCGTCATCGGCGGACCCCACGGCGACACCGGCCTCACCGGGCGCAAGATCATCGTTGATACCTACGGTGGCATGGGCCGTCACGGCGGCGGCGCCTTCTCCGGCAAGGACCCCACAAAGGTCGACCGCTCCGCCACCTACATGGCTCGTTACGTCGCCAAGAACATCGTCGCCGCCGGCCTCGCCGCGCGCTGCGAAGTCCAGCTTGCCTACGCCATCGGCGTCGCTGAACCCGTTTCGGTCCTCGTCAACACCTTCGGCACCGGCGTCATCGACGACGAGCGCATCGTCGAACTCGTCCGCGCGCACTTCCCCCTCACCCCGAAGGGTATGATCGACCACCTCAAACTGCGCCGCCCCGTGTTCCGCGCCACCGCCGCCTTCGGCCACTTCGGCCGCACCGGCAACGGCTTCACCTGGGAACTCACCGACAAGTCCGAAGCGCTCCGCCAGGACGCCCGGCTCTCGGCCACCGCCGCCAACTAGGGTCTTCCCATTCCCACCCTACAGGCCGCTCCTCTCCCGGGGAGCGGCCTGATTCGTTCTGTGGCACCCGGCCCAGCCGAGAAGCGCCAACTTCGCCAGTTTGGCGATACACTAGCGGGCGCGATGCCCATCACCCGCCGCTCGTTTCTTGCCGCCGCCGCTGCGCCCGCGCTCGCGCAACGCCGCCGTCCGAATCTGGTGTTCATCATGACCGACGACCACGGTCCGTGGGCGACCGAACCGGGCGGGTGCGCCACGATGCATACGCCCCACATCTCGGAACTGGCACGGCGCGGCACCAGCTTCTCGCGGGCGTTTGCCTGTACGCCGGTGTGTTCCCCGTCGCGGATGACGTGGATGACCGGCCAGATCCCCTCGCGGCATGGCGTGCAGGACTGGCTGCAGCCCCGGGACTCCTATGGGCCGGAATCACGCCGCTTCCTCGACACACACACAACATGGAGCGAGACCCTCGCCCGCAACGGCTACAAACTCGGTCTCGCCGGCAAGTGGCACATGGGACACGATGACCGCCCGCACGCCGGCTTCTCCTGGTGGGCCACGGTGCCGGGCGGGGGTGGAACCTATCGTGACCCGGAATTCTTCAAGAACGGCCAGACTCTGCCAATGAAGGGTTTCAAAACCGATTTGGTGGGCGACGCCGCGCTTGAATTCCTGGATACCCGAAAGGCCAGCCCGGATCCGTTTGCGCTCTACCTGCCGTTTTATGCGCCTCACACGCCCTACAACTATCAGCCGGATGTCTATCGCGCGCCCTATCCAGGCGACGAGTTTCCTTGCTTTCCGCGGCTACCGAAAAATCCGAAGCAGAATCCTGGGCTGGCCGCTCACCATGGCAACACGGAGAGCATGCGCGCATACTCCGCGCTGATCACCGCCGCTGACGCGCAAGTGGGCCGTGTCGTGGAGAAACTGAGGCAGATGAACGCCCTGGAAGATACAGTGATCGTCTTCACCGCGGACCAGGGTTGGTCCGCCGGCCATCATGGCGTCTGGGGTAAAGGCAATGGGACGTGGCCCTTCAATTTGTATGACAACGCCATCGGCGTTCCGCTGATCTGGTCTCATCCGGGACGGATCGCCGAGGGGCGAAAGGAGGAAACCATGGTGTCCTCCTATGACTTCTTCGCGACGCTGTTGGACTACATCGGGATCGCCGGCCAGACCCGCACCGCTGGGCTGAGTTACGCCTCCCTTCTGCGCGGCCGAAACACTGAATGGCGACGGGACGCTCTCTATTTCGAATATGCCGGAGTGCGCGGATTACGCACTGACCGCTGGAAATATTTGACTCGCGACGACGGCACGGAAGAACTGTACGACCTGAGGGAAGATCCGCAGGAGCAGAACAGTCTGGCCTCGAAATCGAAGCAGACGTCTGCGTTTGCGCGGAACCTTGATCAGTGGTTCGCAGCCCAGGGGGCGCCGGCCATTCAGGATTGGCGGACGACCACCCGGCAGACTCTACCCACCTACAAGCAGCCTTAGACGTATTTCACCAGGCGTTTGCCTGTGTTTTCGCCCGTGAAAAGGCCGATGAACGCCTTCGGCGTGTTTTCGATTCCCTCCAGAATATCTTCACGGTATTTGAGCCGGCCGTCACGAATCCACGTGGCCATTTGGGCAATTCCTTCAGGGTACCGATCCTTGAACTGGAAGACGAGAAACCCCTGCAGGCGAGCCTGTTTGACGATCAATTGGAACAGCAGGCGTGGACCTTGAGGCATGGCCAATTCATTGTATTGGGCGATCTGGCCACAAAGGACGATGCGGGCGAAGGAGTTGATGTGGAGCAGTGCGGCATCGGTCACTGGTCCGCCGGTGTTATCGAAGTAAACGTCTATTCCATCAGGGCACAATTCGCGCAGACGGCCCAGCGGTGCAGGCGTGGCGCGGTAGTTGAACGCACTGTCGAAGCCCAGATCGTCCACCAGGTGCCGCACTTTCGCATCTGAACCTGCCACGCCCACGACCCTGCAACCCCGAATCTTGGCAATTTGCCCGGCGATCGAACCCACCGCACCCGCTGCGCCGCTCACCAGCACCGTCTCGCCCTGTTTCGGTTCTCCCAAGCTCAGGAGTCCGAAGTAGGCCGTCAATCCAGGCATGCCGAGCACACCTAATGCCGTCGAGATGGGGGCGAGCGTTGGGTCCACGCGCGTCAGGTGGGCTCCGTCGGTGAGGGCGTAAAGCTGCCAGCCCCACATCCCCAATACATAGTCCCCCTCCTGACACCCGGGATGCCGGGATTCGATCACTTGCCCGACACTACCTGCCGTCACCACGTCACCGGGAGCAATGCTGCCAATGTAGTTGGGACCCTCGCGCATGATTCCGCGCAAGTAGGGGTCAACGGAAGTGTAATGCGTGCGGATCAGCACCTGGCCTTCAGCCGTTCCGGCCAGATCCTGCTCTACGATCCGGAAATCCTTCTCGCATGGCATCCCAACCGGGCGCGTGGCAAGGACCACCTGACGATTGTGAAATCTCATGACTTCAGCTTAGCCGCCCGGAGCGACAAATTGCCCTGCGTCGCGTATTTCAGGACAATAGTGAGGAGATGTCCACTACGCAAGTCCCCGTGCCGCGGTCCGTCGATCGTATCGAAACGAAGTACCGCCGCATTGTTACGCAGTTTCCAGTGCCGGAGTCGCTGCCCATTCTGGAAAAGTTGAACCGTTACGAACTTCGCGCCATGGCTGGCCAGCCGCCGGTGATCTGGGATCGCGCGGAAGGATTTCAGGTTTACGATCCTTACGGCAATATGTGGCTCGACTGGTCATCCGGCGTGCTTATCACCAACGCCGGCCATGGCCGCAAGGAGATCGCCGGCGCTATTGCCGCGCAGGCCGAACACGGATTGCTGACGAACTACTGTTTCCCCTCAGAGATTCGTGCGCGGCTCTGCGAGCGGTTCGTGGAACTCATGCCCGAACCGCTCAAGAAGATCTTTCTGCTGACGACCGGCAGTGAGACCGTGGAATTTGCAATCAAGGCTTCCCGGATGCATGGCCGCAAGGTGGGCGGCCCTTCCAAGAATGTAGTGGTTTCGTACGAAAAAGCCTTCCACGGGCGGACACTGGGTTCGCAGCAGGCGGGCGGCATTCCAGCGCTAAAGGAGTGGATCGGCAATCTCGATCCGGGTTTCGTGCAGGTGCCATTTCCCGATGGCTTCTGGACGACGGACGTCTCCTTTGAACTGTTCGAGAAGACGCTGGCCGAGCATGGCGTAGCCGCATCGCAGGTCTGCGCCGTGATGCTGGAAACATATCAGGGGGGCACGGCAGCCTTTGCCCCCGCTGACTACATAAAGAAACTCCGCGCCTGGTGCGACCGCCACAAAGTGCTGCTGATCTTCGACGAGGTTCAGGCCGCATTCGGCCGCTGCGGCAAGCTTTGGGGCTTTGAGCACTACGGCGTGGTCCCGGATCTTACCACTTGGGGCAAGGGCATCTCGTCGTCGTTGCCGATCTCCGCGGTGGTTGGCCGCCCCGACGTGATGGATCTCTCGGTTCCCGGGTCGGCGTCTTCCACGCACACCGGCAATCCGGTCTGCTGCGCCGCCGCGCTGGCCAACCTCGACCTCATCCTGGGGGAGGACCTGCCTGGCAACGCAGCCCGCATGGGAGCGATTCTCCACGACCGGTTGGAGGGTTTGCAGGCCAAGTTCCCCGACCACATTGGTGTGGTTCGGGGGAAGGGACTGGTCGCGGGTATGATCTGCGTTGAACCGGGCTCCTCGAACAAGCCCGACGGCGCGTTCGCGCATGAGGTGGTATGGACCTGTGTGGAGAGAGGATTGCTGATGTTTGCCCCGGTCGGATACATGGGCTCCACCATCAAGATCTGTCCTCCGCTGACGATTACCGAGGAGGCGCTGCTTGAAGGCTGCGTGGTCCTCGAACAGGCCCTGGCCGAAGTGGCGGCGAAGCGTGAAGCCGCCGTCGGAAGGAACTAGATCGGCCATGCAGGTACTCTTGCTTGGCGGCGGGATGATCGCGCAAGATCAGCTGCTGCCGTCGCTCTATCAGCTGCGGCGGTTGGGCCGGATCGGCTCGATTGAGGTCTGCTCGCTCTCCATGGACATTCTTGAGGCGTTGGCCGCGGCTCCCAAGATTGTCAGGGCCTTTCCCGATGTGCCGCGCTTCAAGCCCACGGTGACGCCCTATGCTGAGTTGATCGCCGCCATGCCGCCGCGGCAGTTGGTGGTGGTCGGTTTGCCTGACCAGCTTCATTACGACGCGGTGATGTGCGCGCTCCGCCACGATCAGAACGTGCTGTGCGTGAAGCCGCTCGTGCTGACGGTCAAGCAGGCTGGGGAGATTGAAGAGGAAGCGCGCGCCCGCGGTCTTCTTGTGGCGACCGAATATCACAAGCGATTCGATGACCGCTCGCACATGGCCCGCCAGCGTTACCGTGCAGGCCTCTTCGGCGAGTTCAAACTGGGGACGGCCTCGCTGTTCGAGAAGTGGTACTACCGCCACTCGAACTTCCAGAACTGGTTCACCACCGACGCCACCGACGCCTTCACGTACATCGGTTGCCACTACGTGGACCTTGTCCACTTCATCACCGGCCTCAAGCCCGCCAGCGTTTCGCTCTACGGCCTGCGCGACAAGTTCCCCAACGGCAAGGAGGGCTACCTGTGGACCGACGCCCGCGTGATCTGGGAAAACGGCGCGGCGCTCAACGTCCAGAACGCCCTCGGCTTCCCCGATGCCGCACCCGGCTCGAACACCCAGGGGCTCACCATGTACGGCGCCACCAGCGAAGCCGGTTCGTGGATTGAACACAACGACCGCTACCGCGGCATCTCCTACTCCATCGTCGAGCCCGTCTCCGGCGGCGGCCAGACCCAGTATTCCGAGCCCAGCCCCGACTACTTCACCTACGTGGACTACGGCGGCCCCGGCCTCGTTCCCGTCGGCTACGGTTACCGCAGCGTCGCCTACATCGTCGAGCGCGCCATCGAACTCGAATCCGGCGGCCTCGACCTGAACGGCCGCCGCGCCCTGCTTAAGCAGTGGGACGACGCCGGCATCATGGCCACCCCGGCCAACTCCAGCTTCAACGAAGCCGTCATCGAAGCCGCCCGCGCCTCCATCGCCCAAAACGGCCAAACCGTCGAAGTCGCCCGCACCTAACGCGACGGGCCAAGCAGTTCAAACCCCACATTCTCAATCCGGTACTCCCGCCAGTCCCGGTAATCGAAGTGCCACCACTCGTACTCGTACACGCTGAAGCCCTCGGCCTCCATCGCTGACCGCATTAGGTCCCGCAGCCGTCGCGACTCCGCCGTGCCCCCCGAATAGCCGGGCCACGCCCGCTCGGTCATCTCGTCATACAGCGACGGCATCTCCACCGTGCGCCCGGTCTTCAGCTCATAAAGCGAAACGTCAATCGCACACCCGCGATTGTGCCGCGAACCCTTCGCCGGGTCCGCCACGTAGTCCTTTTTGTCCGCCGGCGTCGCCTCCCAGAACATCCACGTCACAAACCACGGCCGGTACGCGTCGTGCACCACCAGTCCGTACCCCTGCTCCCTCAGCCGCCGGTGCGCCCGCACCGCCGCTTCCGCCGCCGGCCGTTGCAGGAAAGCCCGCGCCTGCGTGTATACCGGCGTCGATAGAAAATTGTCCGCGGTCGCGTATTTGATGTCCAGCCGGATCGTCGCATCCAGAGCGGCCAAATCCACAAGTTCCGATGCGCGGACCTCGCCGTTCTCCACCGGCGGCGTCGCCCGCTGGGCCAACGCCCGCAGTTCCTCCACCGGCCGCACCGGCTCAATTCTGTAAATTCCGTCGCTCTGGTTAACCGAACAGCCCCCCAGAAGCGTTAGCATCAAAAGCAGCCGCACCATGCAACGCATCCTACCGCTTTTCCTGCTTCTCGCCGCAACAGTGGCCTCCGCGCAATCTCTCCTGCCTCAGCAACCGGCCCTCAATCGCACTCACATCGTCTTCACCTACGCCGGCGACCTCTGGTCCGTCCCCCGCCAGGGTGGAGTCGCTGTCCGCCTCACCACCGGCGACGGCATCGAATCCAACGCCATCTTCTCCCCCGACGGCGCCACCATCGCCTTCGCCGGTTCCTACGACGGCAACATGGACGTCTTCACCATCCCCGCCGCCGGCGGCGTCCCCAAGCGGCTCACTTACTTTCCTGGCCCAGATGCGCCCCTCGACTTCACCCCCGACGGCAAGCAACTCCTCATCCGCTCCGGCCGCACCAATCCCATCGGCCCGCCCGAGTTCCATCTCATCGGCCTCGATGGTGGACCAGCCGAACGCGTTCCCCTGCCCGGCGGCGTCGAGGCCGCTTACTCCCCCGACGCCCAGCGCCTCGCCTACTCCCCACTGCCCGCCGCCTTCACCATCTGGAAACGCTACCGCGGCGGCCGCACCTCGAAAATCTGGCTCGCCCAGTTGAGCGACTCCAAGGTCGAGGAAATCCCGCGCGACAACTCCAACGACTTCAACCCCATCTGGACCGCCGATGCCGTCTTCTTCCTCTCCGACCGCAGCGGCCCCGTCACGCTCTTCCGCTACGATCTGAAGACGAAGCAAGTTACCGAGGCCATCCGCAACACCGGCTTCGACTACAAAAGTGCCTCGCTCGGCCCCGGCGCCATCGTCCTCGAACGCTTCGCCGGACTCGAACTCTACGACCTGAAATCCGGCAAAACCACCCCCGTCAAAATCACCCTCGAAGGCGACCTCCCCGGCGTTCGCCCCACCTTCGACCGCGTCGGCCCGCGCATCAGCCACGCCGCCCTCAGCCCCACCGGCGTCCGCGCCGTCTTCGAGGCCCGTGGCGACATCTTTACCGTCCCCGCCGAGAAGGGCGACGTACGCAACCTCACGGCCACCCCCGGCATCGCCGAACGCATGCCCTCTTGGTCCCCCGACGGCCAGCAAATCGCCTGGCTCAGCGACGAATCCGGCGAATACCAACTCCACATCGCTCCGCAGTCCGGCGCGGGCGACGTCCGCAAAATCGGCCTCGGCGGCAACGCCTTCTTCTACTACCCCGAATGGTCGCCCGACAGCAAGAAGATCCTCTTCCGCGACTCCATGCTGAACGTCGCCATCCTCGACCGCGACTCCGGCCAGGTCACCAAGGTCGACGCCGACCACTACGATTCGCCCTACCGCGATGAAGTCGCCCCCAAATGGTCGCCTGATTCCAAATGGATCGTCTACACCAAACAGCTCCAAAACCACCTCCGCGCCGTCCACGTCTACTCACTTGAATCCGGCCAGAAGACCCAGGTCACCGACGGCCTCAGCGATGCCCGCCACGCCTCCTTCGACAAAGGCGGGCGCCATCTCTTCTTCACCGCCTCCACCAACCAGGGCCTCGGCACCGGCTGGCTCGACATGACCAGCCAGGACCGCGTCCAGAACCGCAGTGTCTACGTCGTCGTCCTCCGAGCCGATGACCCCTCGCCCATCGCCCCCGAAAGCGACGAGGAAAAGGCCGAAGCCGAAAAGAAGGAAGACTCCAAGAACGCCGACGCCGCCAAGAAAGACACCACCGTCCGCATCGACCTCGACGGCATCTCCCAACGCATCCTCGCCCTCCCCATCCCCGCCCGCAATTACTCCGACATCGTCGCCGGCAAATCCGGCACGTTCTATCTCCTCGAAGACCCGCCCGCAGGCACACCCCTTCAGGGTCCCCCCTCCCGCACCGCGCACAAGTTCGACATCAAGACCCGCAAGCTCGACAAGGTCTTCGACGGCGTGCGCGAGTTCATCGTCTCCCACAACGGCGAAAAGATGCTCTACCGCCAGGGCCAGCGCTGGGCCATCAGCGGCACCGCCACCCCGCCCCGTCCCAACGAGGGCACCATCAAGACCGCCGACATGGAGCTGCGCGTCGATCCACCCGCCGAATGGCGCCAGATGTACCGCGAAGCCTGGCGTCTCCAGCGCGACTTCCTCTACGCCCCCAATTTCCACGGCCTCGATCTCGCCGCCGCGGAAAAGAAGTTCGAACCCTATCTCGCCGCCGTCGCCCACCGCGCCGACCTCAACTACCTCTTCGCTGAAATGCTGGGCGAAATCAGCGTCGGCCACCTCTACATCCAGGGCGGCGCCATGCCCCCCGTCCGCCAGGTCCAGGGCGGTTTGCTCGGCGCCGACTACGAACGCGCCGAGGGCCGCTACCGCTTCGCCAAAGTCCTCACGGGCGAGAACTGGAACCCCGACCTCCGCGCCCCCCTCACCCAGCCCGGCGTCAACGTCAAGGCCGGCGAATTCCTGCTCGAAGTGAACGGCCGCGAGGTCCGCGACACCGACGACATCTATTCATTCTTCGAGGGCACGGCCAACAAGAGCGTCCGCCTCAAGGTCGGCCCCAACGCCAACGGCGACGGCGCCCGCGAGGTCACCGCCGTCCCTGTCGTCAATGAGCAGGGCCTCCGCTACATGGATTGGGTCGAGGGCAACCGCCGCAAGGTCGAGCAGCTCTCCGGTGGCCGCCTCGGCTACGTCCACCTGCCCAACACAGCCGATCTCGGCTATTCCAACTTCAACCGCTGGGTCTTCGCCCAGATGGGCAAGGAAGGTTTCGTTCTCGACGAACGCTTCAACGGTGGCGGCCAGATCGCCGACTACATCGTGGACATGCTCCGCCGCCCGCATCTGGCCTACTTCACCACGCGCGCCGGCAACGACTTCACCACCCCCATGAACGGCATCTTCGGCCCCAAGGCGATGATCATAAATGAATATGCTGGCTCCGGCGGCGATGCCATGCCCTGGATGTTCCGTAAACTCGGCATCGGCCCCCTCATCGGCAAGCGCACCTGGGGCGGCCTCGTAGGCATCTTCGGCTTCCCGGCCCTCATCGATGGCGGCCGCATCACCGCCCCCAACCTCGCCTTCTACAATCTCGAGGGTGAATGGGACGTCGAGAATTGGGGCGTTCCTCCCGACATCGAAATCGACCAGGACCCTGCCCTCATCCGCCAGGGCCGCGACCCCCAACTTGAAAAGGCCGTGGAAGTGGTGCTCGAAGCACTGAAGAAGAACCCGCCGGTCAAACATCAGAAGCCGGCCTACCCCGACTATCACAACAAGAAGTAAGGGGAAGCCTTAATGCACCTTCGGGGGGCGCGCCCCCCACCAGCTCGCCAGCACCGAACCGGACACATTCATCATCGGCCCGAAGATCGCCGGTCCAATCGCCGCGCTGACGCTTTTCAGCACATTGATCGCCAGCCCCGACGCCATCCCCGCATTCTGCATGCCCACCTCGATCGCCACCGTCCGGCATGCCCGCTCATCCAGCCGCCCTGCGCGCGCCCCCCAATAGCCCAGCAGATAGCCCACGCAATTCTGTAGCGCCGAAGCCACCAGCAGCGCCGGTCCCAGCGCAATCAATTCTCCGCGCGAATTCGCCGTAATGATCGTGATAATCGTGACAATGCCCGCCATCGAAACCACTGGCAGCGTCCGGTAAAGCCACTGCGCCCGCCCCTTCAGCAGGTGGTTGATAATCAGCCCGCCCGCCACCGGAAGAATAATCATTTTGATGATCGACATCATCATTTCGTAAAACGACACCGGCACATATTCGCCCGCCAGCAGCGTCATTGCCAGCGGCGTCATCAGCGGCGCCGCCAGGGTCGAAAACGCGGTCATCGTCACCGACAGCGCCACGTCCCCCTTCGCCAGGTAGCTCATCACATTCGACGCCACGCCCCCCGGACACGAGCCCACCAGGATGATGCCTGCCGCCACCTCCTTCGGAAACCCGAATGCCGCCGCCACCGTGAACCCCAGCAGCGGCATGATCGCGAACTGCAGCCCCAGCCCCGTCAGCACCGCCCGCGGCATCTTGAACGCCCGCGCGAAATCCTCCACGCTCAGCGTCGCCCCCATCCCCAGCATGATGATCTGGATCAGCGGCACAATCAGGCGCGTCAGTTCATAATCCCCCAAGCGCAGGAACGGCGACGGCCAGATCATCGACACGATCACGGCGGCAATGACGAATGCCGTGAACCGCAAACCCTTCAACGTTTCCTTATCCATGGGAGAGACATATCAGCATACCCTTTTCCGCACCCTGAACGATTCTGTCCAGAATCCGGCCTTCGGCGTGTTGATTCCGACTCCTAACTCCGATATGCTATATGCTTGGGCTGCACATATCGCACATTTACGATCTCTTACTCCTCAACGGAACAGCCCAACCCGTTGAGAACAAATCTCCAACAATCCGGGAGGATGCTTTGATGTTCCCCACACCCAGCCTGACGCGTGACGCGCGTCAGGCTCCCTCGATGAAGTCCCAGGCGCAAACCGTGGCCCCCCGCCGCTGGTCCCGCGCCTTTGTCTCGATGGTGCTTCTGGCGCTCATCCTGTCGCTCGGCACGGCTCCCCTGTTCGCCCAGGAACCGGCCCACCGCCCTGGTGGCGAGGCGAACCTGGTGATGCCCGACCTCAACCAGGCGACGTTCCTCGACGGCATCGGCGGCCGTACATTGCTCATGATCGGCATCTTCGTGAGCATTCTCGGCATGCTGTTCGGCCTGATGATTTACATGCGCCTGAAGGCCATGCCGGTCCACAAGTCGATGCTGGAAGTCTCCGAGCTGATCTACGCCACCTGCAAAACCTACCTTCAAACGCAGGGCAAGTTCCTCCTCATCCTCGAGATCTTCATTGGCGTGATCATCGTCTTCTACTTCGGCTTTCTGCTCGAATTTGAGGCGATTAAGGTGGCCATCATCCTGCTGTTCAGCGTGATTGGCATCATGGGCAGCTACGCCGTCGCCGCCTTCGGCATCCGCGTGAACACGTTCGCCAACTCCCGGGCCGCGTTCGCCAGCCTGACCGGCAAGGCCTTCCCCTGTCACGACATCCCGCTCCAGGCCGGTATGAGCATCGGCATGATGCTGATCTCCGTCGAACTCATCATCATGCTCTTCATCCTCCTGTTCATCCCGGGCGACTATGCCGGCCCCTGCTTCATCGGCTTCGCCATCGGTGAATCGCTCGGCGCGGCGGCCCTCCGCGTCGCCGGCGGCATCTTCACCAAGATCGCCGACATTGGCGCCGACCTCATGAAGATCGTCTTCAAAATCAAAGAAGACGACGCCCGCAACCCCGGCGTCATCGCTGACTGCGTGGGCGACAATGCGGGCGACTCCGTGGGACCATCGGCCGACGGCTTCGAGACTTACGGCGTCACCGGCGTGGCGCTGATCACCTTCATCCTGCTCGCCGTCCACGACCCTCTCGTCCAGGTCCAGCTCCTCGTCTGGATCTTCATCATGCGCGTGATGATGGTGATTGCCTCCGGCGCCAGCTACTTCATCAACCACAGCGTCGCCAAGAGCAAGTATGGCGCTGCGGAAAAGATGGATTTCGAGCAGCCCCTCACCAACCTCGTGTGGCTCACCTCGCTCCTTTCCGTCGGCCTCACCTATGTCGTCAGCTACTTCATGATTCCCGAGCTGATGGGCGACACCAGCCTGTGGTGGAAACTCGCCACGGTGATCACCTGCGGCACCCTGGCCGGGGCCATCATCCCCGAGTTCGTCAAGGTCTTCACCTCGGTGAACTCGCGCCACGTCCGTGAAGTCGTTACCAGTTCCCGCGAGGGTGGCGCGTCGCTGAACATCCTTTCGGGCCTCGTGGCGGGTAACTTCTCGGCTTTCTGGCTTGGCCTAGCGATGATTGGCCTGATGGGCATTGCTTACGCGGTTTCCCTGCAAGGTCTGGGCGCTCTCATGCACGCCCCCGCGGTGTTCGCCTTCGGTCTGGTCGCCTTCGGCTTCCTCGGCATGGGCCCGGTCACCATCGCGGTTGACAGCTACGGTCCTGTCACCGACAACGCCCAGTCCGTCTTCGAGCTCTCCACCATCGAGCAGCTTCCCGGCATCGAGCAGGATATCGAGAAGAGCTTCGGCTTCAAGCCCGATTTCGAGAAGGGCAAGGAGAACCTCGAGGAGAACGACGGAGCGGGCAACACCTTCAAGGCCACCGCGAAGCCGGTGCTTATCGGCACGGCGGTGGTCGGCGCCACCACCATGATCTTCTCGATCATCATGGCGCTCACCCACGGCCTCGACCCCGAAAAGCTCAAGTTCCTCACCATCCTTCACCCGCCCTTCCTGCTTGGCCTCATCATGGGCGGCGCGGTGATCTACTGGTTCACCGGCGCATCCATGCAGGCCGTCACCACGGGCGCCTACCGCGCGGTCGAGTTCATCAAGAAGAACATCAAGCTCACCGACGACGCCACCAAGGCCAACGAGGAAGACTCCCGCAAGGTGGTCGCCATCTGCACCCAGTACGCGCAGAAAGGCATGTTCAACATCTTCCTGGTGGTCTTCTTCGCCACTCTCGCCTTCTCGTTCTTCGAGGAATGGTTCTTCATCGGCTACCTCATCTCCATTGCCATCTTCGGCCTCTTCCAGGCTGTGTTCATGGCCAATGCTGGCGGCGCTTGGGACAACGCCAAGAAGGTCGTCGAAACCGAACTGAAGGCCAAGGGCACCCCGCTGCACGACGCCACCGTGGTCGGCGACACTGTGGGCGACCCCTACAAGGACACCTCCTCGGTGGCCCTGAATCCCATCATCAAGTTCACCACCCTGTTTGGGTTGCTCGCCGTCGAGCTTGCCGTCGAAATGCGGCACTCCGACCCGACTTCCCCGCTCTCTCACATCCTGGCGGTGGTCTGCTTCGTGGTCGCCCTCGTCTTCGTGTACCGCAGCTTCTATGGTATGCGCATTGAGGGCGCTCACATCGAATAGACCCAAGCCTCCCGGCTCACTTGATAGGGGCGGCCCCGCTTCCGCGCGGCCGCCCCTTCTGCTTGACCATTCCGGCCAGGGTCGATAGGCTGACCGGCATGGCCATGAAAAAACTGACGGAAAAGCAGCTCCTCGACAAATTGATCGTCCCCCCCGGCAAAAAGATCTCCCTCGCCAAGCACTACGACCCCACTTGGACGCCCGACTCCCTAGGGAAGAAGGAGTCGCGCACAAGACTCGAGGAAGGCGTCACGCTCCTCGCCGAGTTCCAGGATAAGCTCTATGCGCAGGACACCTACGCCCTCCTGGTCATCTTCCAGGCCCTCGACGCCGCCGGCAAGGACGGCACCATCAAGCACGTCATGAGCGGCATCAACCCGCAGGGCTGCCAGGTCTTCTCCTTCAAGGCCCCGTCCTCAGAGGAACTCGACCACGACTACCTCTGGCGCTGCATGAAGCGTCTCCCCGAGCGTGGCCGCATCGGCATCTTCAACCGCTCCTACTACGAAGAGGTCCTCGTCGCCCGCGTCCACCCCACCATCCTCGACCGCCAGAAACTGCCCAAGCGCTGGAATGACAAGCTCATCTGGAAACGCCGCTTTCAGGAAATCAACAACTTCGAGGAATACCTGACGCACAACGGAATCGAAGTCGTGAAGTTCTTCCTCAATGTCTCGAGAGAGGAGCAGAAGAAGCGCTTCCTCGAACGCATCGACCGCCCGGACAAGAACTGGAAGTTCTCCGACTCGGACGTGCGCGAGCGCGCCCACTGGGACGCCTACATTGAGGCGTACGAAGATTGCCTCCGCGCCACCAGCACCGAGCACGCCCCCTGGTACGTCATCCCCGCCGACAACAAGTGGTTCACCCGCCTCGCCGTCGCCTACGTCATCTACCGAAAGCTCAAGTCGCTCAACCTCGCCTATCCCGAGGTCTCCAGCGAGCAGCGGGAATCCCTTCAGGATGCCCGCCGCCACCTCGTCAGCGAACCTTGATCAGCGCAGCATGTCGTTCAGCTTCTTGATCTCCTTCGGGTCGAACTTCGGCTTCCGGTCGTAAGTCAACAGCCCGTTGATCTCCTGCTCCACGTCGGTGATCTGCGTGTAGCAGATGCCGATGAAGGGGGAGTCGCGGATGGCATTATATAGCCTGTACAGCCGGTCCAGCGCCGCCTTCTGGTTTGGCTCCACGCCCGCGTAGCCCCATGCGGACTCCGGCACCTGCACTCCTTCCGGGATGTAGGCGATGCCGCCAAACTCCGACAAATACAGCGGCGTCCCGTTGTATTCATGGCCCGGAATCAGATACCCCCGTGAATGGGAAGGCAGCGCCGCGCCAGGCTTCACCTGGATGTTCTGCCAGCGTGCCCGCAACTCCGGGCCCTGCGCAGTGTAGTCGTGCACGGCGAACAGATCCGTCACCTCGAGATTCTCCCAGCCATCGTTGGTCACCACTGGCCTGGTCGGGTCCAGCGTCTTGGTGGCGTGATAGAGCGCCCGCAGATGCGCCTGCTGGCGCGGGTCGCGCAGGTTCGGCACCCCCCAACTTTCATTGATCGGCACCCACATCACCACCGACGGATGGTTAATGTCGCGGAGCACCGCCTCCTTCCATTCGCGCATGAAGCGGAAGGCATACTGCTCGTCAAACAGGTAGGCGTTGGCCATTTCGCTCGACACCAGGAAACCCATCTTGTCGGCCCAATAGAGGAAGCGCGGGTCCTCCAGCTTCTGGTGCTTCCGCGCTCCGTTGAAGCCCATCTCGAGCGTCTTTTCAATGTCGAACTTGATCGCCTCGTCCGACGGCGGCGTCAGCAGCGACTCCGGCCAATAGCCCTGGTCCAATACAAATTTCAAATAAACCGGCCGGTGATTCAGGCAGAAGCGCCCGTTCTCAATCGTCACCTTGCGGAAGCCGAAGTAGGTCTGCACAGTGTCCAGCACCTTGCCGCCTTCCTTCAACTCCAGCGTCACGTCGTACAACGCGGGGCGGTTCAACTGCCACAGCTTGGGATTCCTGACCGCCGCGCCCGCCGTCAGGTACTTCACGTCCTGGATGTCGCCCGACGTTCCCGAGGCCACCACCTGCCCGCCGTCCTTGATCACGTAGCCCAGCGTTAAGCCTTTCTTCGGCCGCCCGACCCGCGTCTCGAAGGTGACCGACCCGTCGAGTTCCGAGTCGATCCGCAACGAATCCAGGTAGCTCTCGCCGGCCGCTTCGAGCCACACCGGCTGCCAGATGCCCGACGTCCGGGTGTAGAAGATACTGCGCGACTTCGGTTCCCAGTACTGCTTGCCGCGCGGGATGGCCCGGTCCTCCGGCGGATCCCACGCCCGCACTGTCACCGTGTTCGCGCCCGCCTTGAGCAGCGGCGTGATGTCGAAGCGGAACGGCGTCGAGCCGCCTTCGTGCTCGCCCGCCATCCGGCCGTTCACCCACACCATCGCGTGGTAGTCCACCGCGCCGAAGTGAAGCAGCACCCGCCGGCCTTTCCACGCCGCCGGAACCTCGAACGACCGCCGGTACCACACCACCGGATGAAACGATGTGTCTCCAATGCCGCTGAGCTTGGTCTCGAAGGCGAACGGGACGACGATCTTGCGGGTGTATTTGCGCGCCGGCTGCGCCCAATCCTCGGCCAGCCCCACGTCGGCATCGTCGAAGTCAAAGTCCCAACTTCCGTTCAGGGTCAGCCAGTCAGTTCGCTGGAACTGAGGCTGGGGATGCTCGGGCCGGGGGACCGTCTGGCCGACCGCAGCGGCAGTCATAGCAAGGGCAAGGGCAAGGCAAAGTCGCATGCCCGTATTCTATGGCATCCGGGCACGCCGGTACTGGATATTCAGATGCTTGAGTGGCAAGCCGCGATGTGTTATCAATGGAGTCAAACCCGCCGCGCGGAGGCCAACCAGGTCACGCCAGGCGTCCAACCAGGAGCCACTTTGGAATCCTCAAACCGCCGCCTCATCCGCCCCCCTCTTGCGGAGGCCAAGCAAGCCATCGCCGCCAGGAACCTAAAAGCCGTGAAGCCGCCCATCCGCAAGCAAACGCCGCCTGACACGACGAACGCGGAGAATTTTTACTACGTCAAGCAAATGCAGTCGAAGACGGTGATGATCGTCATCCTGCGCGACGGCGAACAACTCGAGGGCGTCATCGAGTGGTACGACAAAGGCTGCATCAAGCTGAACCGCGAGGGCGCTCCCAACCTGCTCGTCTACAAGTCCTTCATCAAGTACATGTACAAGGCGTGAGCCGCTTCTACCTTCTCTTCCGCGTTTACTGTCCGGAACGGTAAACGGCCGGCTCTGGCCGGAACTGGTAAGAGGAGTTACCCGTGAAGAAGTTATCGATCATTCTGCTCACCCCCGTGCTGCTGGCCGGCGCGGCGTTCACTTGGCTCGCCGCCAAGCGGCCTGACGCTGCCGCCCCCGCTAACATTCAGATCGAGCGCACCCCTGAACGCATCGCCCGCGGCCGCCACCTGTTCACCGTGCTGGCCGACTGCGATGGCTGCCACACCCCACGCGACTGGTCGAAATTCGCCGGTCCCATCATCGAGGCCGAACGCGGCGCCGGCTACGAATTCCCCGCCGAACTCGGCCTGCCTGGACGCGTGTTTAGCGCCAATCTGACCTCCGACCCCGAGACGGGCCTCGGCCAGTGGACCGACGGCGAAATCCTCCGCGCCTTCCGGGAAGGCGTCTCCCGCGATGGCCGCGCGCTATTCAACTTCATGCCCTACGACCATTACGCGAAGATGAGCGACGAAGACGCTTATGCGCTGGTTGCCTATATGCGCACTCTGCCCCCGGTGCGCCGCGCCCAGCCCAAACCCGAGCTGATCTTTCCGGTGAAATACCTGGTCAACGACTTTCCCAAGCCTCTGGATGGCCCCGTGGCCGCGCCATCCCGGGATGATCAGGTCAAATACGGCGAGTATCTCGTCAACCTCGCGCTCTGCAAGCACTGCCACACACCCATGGAGAAAGGTCAACCCATCGAAGGCCGCGAGTTCTCCGGCGGACAGGAACTCCGCGTCGATGCCCGCCTCGTGCGTACTCCCAACATCACGCCCGACGACGAAACCGGCATCGGCCGCTGGACTGAGGATCGTTTCGTGGCAAAGTTCAAGGGATTCGAGAATATGTCCGGTGAAAATGCGCCGAAGATGAACCAGACCAACTTCACCATCATGCCCTGGCTGGCTCTTTCCCGCCTTCCCGAGGAGGATCTCCGCGCCATCTACGCCTATCTGAGAACGCTCAAGCCGATCCACAGCAGTGTGGACGTACACCCCCAGCCCGGCACCTATTGATCGCCCTCCGGGCCGAATGCCCCCTCCGGTACCATTACCGTTCACCGGTATGGCCGCTGCGGCTCTTTTCCCATCATCTGGGCTAAACTGCAGTTTGCCGGAGGATTCTGACTGATGAAAGTCCGCAAGGCGGTCATTACGGCGGCGGGTCAATCCCAACGCCGTTTGCCGTTGCAGAACCTGATCGACCGTGATGGCCACGAGCGCAGCGTCCTCGCGATCCTGATGGAAGAGACGCTGCGCGCGAACATCGAGGAGATCGCCGTCGTCGTCTGGCCCGGGGATGAGGCTGCCTACGAACAGGTGATCCCCGGCCATGCGGGCCGCGTTCGTTTCATTTCCCAACCCGAACCGCGCGGCTATGGCCACGCCGTTTGGTGCGCGCGCGAATTCACTGCTGGCGACCCGTTCCTCCATCTTGTGAGCGACCACCTCTATGTCGGCGCGGCTGCCGGCGCGTGCGCTGCACGGGTGGTCGAAGTGGCCGAAGCCGAGCGCTGTTCCGTCTCGGCCGTGCAGGCAACGCACGAAAGTCTGTTGACGGGCTATGGCGTGGTGGGAGCCCAGCGCGCCGGCCAGGCCAACGACCGCTACCGCGTCGAAACCGTCATCGAAAAGCCGACGCCCACGGAAGCCGAACAGAAACTCGTGGTCCCAGGAATGCGCGCGGGCTACTACCTGTGCTTCTTCGGCATGCACGTGTTGACGCCCGCCATCATGGACATCCTCGGTGAGAACGTCGCTGCTTCCACGGCACGCGTCTCCCTCTCTCAAGCGCTCGCCCAGCTCGCCACCAAGGAGCGCTATTTGGCACTCGAGATGGACGCACGCCGGTACGATGTCGGCCTCCGCTACGGTCTGTTGACCGCCCAACTCGCTCTCGCGCTCAGTGGGCAGGACCGGGACGAGGTTCTCACCATGCTGGTCCGCCTGCTGGCGACCCAGGAGCCCGCCGGCCGTGTCTGATCTGGCTGCGCTAATCACTGCCGGCGATCGTGCGGAGCGCGATCGCGCGCTCGAATCCATCTGTGTTTCGCTCGACGCCGCTGCGTTGCTGCACGAGTGTGAGGGTCTGGAACGCCTCCGCAGAGAGAGCGCGAATCTCTATGAGCGCGTTCGCGCTCTCTTTTTCCTCGCCGCCATCCACCGCTATCACTTGCCGGGCCGCCCAAGCGTCGCCGAAAGCGGACGTGTCCCGTTCGCGGGCTTCGAACACCTGCTCGGACGCCGCTATGAGGAAGCCATTCGTGCGTTCCTCGGTGCTCAGTACACCCAGGGCCCCAACGCCCCGGTCAGTTCCGCGCTTGCGGCGGCTTACCGCGGCCTCGGTTTTCAGACGCTGGCCGATCAGGTCCGCCGCAGTGTGCGCGCTGTACGCGGCAACCAGTGGATGTTCCGCACCGGCCATCCGGGCGACTATCCGCTCCGTCTGCGCTCCGAACTCCTCGGACGCGGGGGTAATGGTCTTTTCCCCATCCTGCGGGAGAGTACCCCCGTCCGCATGGACCTCTCTCACAGCGGCTGGAGCGACATCTTCTTCCTCGGGATGGACTACCCCGAAGGCGCCCGGGTTCTCAACATCTCCATCGACCTCGCGATTCACAATCATGGACAGCCCACGCCCCCCGTCGAAGCCTGGGTGCGTGTCATCGACCGCCCCGTGCTGCGGCTGGCCAGCATCGATCTGCGCGCCGAAGTCGAGATCCAGTCGCTGGCCGAAGTCTTCGATTTCGCCCGCGATTATCTCGGGTTGCTGAAGGCCGCGGTGATCGCGGCTGGTCTGGTGCCGCCCGGTCTTGAGGGTTCGGGCCAGTCGCTGCGCGACCTGCTGTTACGCCTCACCGGCTCCGCGGGGCTCGGCCTCGAGGTCGTCAGCAAGGTAAACGACATCCCGAAAGGTTCGCGCCTCGCCGTCAGCACCAACCTGCTGGCCTGTCTCATTGCGGCGCTGATGCGGGCCACCGGCCAGACGCCGGCTCTGACTGGCGGGCTGGAAGAGCCGGACCGGCGCCTGGTCGCGGCGCGCGCCATCCTCGGCGAATGGCTCGGCGGCAGTGGCGGCGGCTGGCAGGACTCCGGCGGCGTGTGGCCGGGCATCAAGCTCATCGAAGGCGAACACGCCGCGGAAGGCGACGTCGAGTTCGGCGTCAGTCGCGGACGCCTTCTGCCGCGCCATCGCCTGCTGGGCGATGACCAGGTCGCCCCCGCCACTCGCGCATTACTTCAGAATTCGCTCGTCCTTGTCCACGGCGGGATGGCGCAGGACGTTGGCCCGATCCTCGAAATGGTCACCGAACGGTATCTGCTCCGCTCCGGCAACGAATGGCAGGGTCGCCAGGAAGCCATCGCCTTGCTGGACCAGATCGTCGCCCAACTCCGCGCCGGCGACATAGCCGCGCTCGGCGGACTGACGGAGCGTAACTACCAGGGCCCGATCCAAACCATCATCCCTTGGGCGGGCAACCTCTACACTGCTTCGCTCATCGACCAGGCCCGCGCGGAATTCGGCGCCGATTTTTGGGGCTTCTGGATGCTGGGCGGCATGGCTGGCGGCGGCATGGGCTTCCTGTTCAACCCTGAAGTCCAACCCCGGGCCAAGCAGCGCCTTGGCGAAATTATGAGCGCAAACCGCCGCCGGCTCGAAGGCGGCGTTCCCTTCGCCATGGAGCCGGTCGTGTACGACTTCGCGATCAATGAGCGCGGCACCCACGCCGAACTCCGCCGCGAAGCTCAGGCCCTCATGCCGCCCGGCTACTACACGCTCCGCGTCCCCGCGCTTCTGCGTCAGGAACAGCGCAGCCTCAGTCCTGCGCAGCGCGCCGAACTCGAACGCTTCGGCGATGCCTGCCGCCACGAACCGTCCCTCCGCGGCATGACCGCCGAACTCATCGACCACCTCCTGCCCCAGTCCCAGGACGAAGCCGGCTCCGCACCGCGCGGCCTCCGTGCCCTGCTCGATGAACTCGGCTTCGACGCCGCCCATCACGAAAAGATCCGAGCCGAACTCCGCGCCGGCCGTATCGGCCTCGCGCAGAACCGGCTCCCCGTCAGCAGCCGGATCGAAGACGTCCGGCCCGACGAACTCCACGATGCCCGTCAGGGGCTGCCCGAGCGGTTCCGCCGTCTGGGCATTGAAGCTCTCAAGGAAGGCGCGCTGGCCGTGCTCACCCTGGCCGGAGGCGCGGGCAGCCGCTGGACGCACGGCGCCGGCGTGGTCAAGGCCCTCCACCCCTTCGCCCGCCTCAGCGGCCGCCACCGGACGTTCGTCGAGGTCCACCTCGCCAAAAGCCGCCGCGCCGCGCGCGAATTCGGCCTCGCGCCTCCGCACATCTTCTCCACCAGCTACATGACCCACCAGCCCATGGCCGCGCATCTCGAACGCGAAGCCAACTACGGCTACCCCGGATTGCTCCGTCTCTCTCCCGGTCGCAGCGTCGGTCTCCGGCTCGTCCCCATGGCGCGCGACCTCCGCTTCGCCTGGGAAGAGTTGCCTCAACAGCAGTTGGACGTGCAAAAGCAGAAGGTGCTGGAAAGCCTGCGCGCCAGCCTGATCGATTGGGCCCGCAATGCTGGCGAAGGGTCTGACTATACGGACAACTTGCCTCTGCAATGTCTCCATCCCGTCGGCCATTGGTACGAAATCCCCAATCTGCTTCGCAACGGCGTGCTGCGCGACTTGCTCCGTACTCAGCCCAGCCTTCAGCACCTCCTGCTCCACAACATCGACACGCTCGGCGCCTCCATTGACCCCGCTCTTCTCGGTCTCCACATTGAAACTGCTTCCGCGCTCACCGTCGAAGTGATCACTCGCTGGTTGGACGACCGCGGCGGCGGCCTCGCCCGGATCGATGGCCGCGTCCGCCTCATCGAAGGTCTCGCGCTGCCCGCCGAGGAAGTCGAGTTCGATCTGAGCTGGTACAACACTGGCACCATGTGGATCGACATCGACCGCACTCTTGCGCTGTTCGGCCTGCGGCGCGGCGACCTCGACGATGACGACAAAACCGCCGAGGCCGTCCGCACGCTTGCCGCGCGCATGCCCACATACATCACTCTCAAGGACGTGAAAAAACGTTGGGGCCGCGGCCAGGAGGACATCTTCCCTGTCACCCAGTTCGAAAAACTCTGGGGCGATATGACGGCTCTGGCGGAGGCGTCTTGCGCCTATGTGGCCGTCTCCCGTGTTCGCGGCCAGCAGTTGAAGGAAGTAGCGCAACTCGACCCCTGGTGGCGCGACGGCTCCGCCTCCTGGGTCGAGTCGCTCTGTGATTTCTAGTCCCGCCGCGCCACCAGGCGCACCACTGGCACGCGCGAACCCGCGCCGCCGGAAGACCATTCCGGCGTCATCTCGCGGTCCTCATAGCGAACGATGTGCAGCCGGTTGAACGTCCGAAGCAACTGGTTGGTGGTGTAGCCGGGCTGCCCGGCCAGCGCCGGAGCCTGCTGATGGTAGCCCTCCACAATCAGCAACCCGCCCGGCTTCAGCATGTCCATGATCTTTCGGGCGTTCTTGGTCGCCAGATCCTGAATGTACATGCACAGAATCACGTCAAACCGGCTCTGGTACGGAGGCAGATCCTCCAGGCGGCTGACGCTGGCCTCGAGCGGCACATTCAGCTTCTTGGCCTCCGCCTGCGCCTGCTTGACGGCTTCGCGCGAGATGTCGATCCCGGTCACCTTCCAGCCGCGCCGCGCCAGATAGATCGCATTGCGGCCATTCCCCATCCCGATGTCCAACGCTGTGCCCGGCGGCAGACTCGCCGTCGCCTCCAGCACCAGCGCGCTGGGGTTCACCGGCACCCTCAGTTCGCGGCCCGCGTAAATCTGGTCCCACCGTGGCGCCTCGGGGCGCCGCTGCGCGGCCAGTGGCATCAGCAGCAGGGTAATCAACAGGATTCGCTGGATCATGGCTCGGGTTGGATCTCAGTCAGCCAGTAGTGGAAATCGTTGCGCAGCACCGTCGCGCGAATTGTCATGCCTTCTTTGAGCTTGGCGTACTCCTTGGCATCGGGCACAGGGAAATCCATCGTCATCGCTTTCATCCAGCCCTCTATGTCCTCGTGCTTGATCACCGCGATCCGGCCCTCCGGCCGCAGGCGCAGCACTTCGCCGCGCATCGGGTATTTCTCCTTCGCCTCCCCGAAATCAAACTCGGGCTCCCGCTTGGCGGGGGCGCACGCCAGCGCCACCCCCATCGCTGCTGCCACGAACAGCCGTCTGTTCATTCCAAAGCTCCTTCCCAACGAGCGCGCCTTAACGATAGGCCTGGATGCCGGTCACCATCTCGCCCAACACAAGCGTGTGGATATGGTCCGTCCCCTCGTACGTCTTCACGGTCTCCAGATTGCACAAATGGCGCATCACCGGATAGTCGTCGATAATCCCGTTCGCGCCAAGCAAGTCGCGCGCCATCCGCGCGCACTCCAGCGCCATTGCCGTGTTGTTCTTCTTCAACATCGAAATCTGCGCTGGCTGAATGCGCCCGGAATCCTTCAGTCTCGCGCAATGCATGGCCAGCAGTTGCGCCTTGGAAATCTCGGTCACCATCCAGGCCAGTTTCTCCTGAACCAACTGATGTGACGCAATCGGCTTATTGTCGAATTGCTTCCGCTCCAGCGAATACACGCGCGCGGTTTCAAAGCAATCCATCGCCGCTCCCACTACCCCCCACCCGATCCCGTAGCGCGCCTGCGACAGGCACGACAGCGCCGCCTTCAGCCCCACGGCCTCGGGCAACCGGTTCGCCTCCGGAATCCGGCAGTCGGCCAGCGAGAGCGATGAGGTGACCGACGCCCGCATCGAAAGCTTCCCGTGAATGTCCGACGCCGAGTATCCGGGCGTCCCCTTCTCAACCAGAAATCCCCGGCAACCCTCGTCTGTCCGCGCCCACACCACGGCCACGTCCGCCACGGTCCCGTTCGTGATCCAGGTCTTCTCGCCGTTCAGCACCCATCCATCACCGTCCCGCACCGCCCGCGTCGTCATGCCCCCCGGGTTCGACCCGTATCCAGGTTCAGTCAGTCCGAAGCAGCCAATCGCCTCGCCCGATTGCAGCCGCGGCAGCCATTTCTGCTTCTGTTCCTCGCTGCCATAGGTGAAGATCGGGTACATCACCAGCGCGCCCTGTACACTCACAAACGAGCGCAGCCCTGAGTCGCCGCGCTCCAGCTCCTGCATGATCAGCCCGTACTCCAGCGCGCTCATCCCCGCGCAGCCGTAGCCGTCGATGTTCGCCCCCAGAAAGCCAAGCTCCCCCATTTGCGCCACCAGGTGCGCGGGAAACCGCCCTTCGTTGTAGCAGTCCTTGATCACCGGCAGCACTTCGTCATCCACGAACTGCCGCGCCGTCTGGCGTACCAGGCGCTCCTCCTCGGTCAGGAATGAATCGATCTGGAGGTAGTCAACGCCCTTGTATGTCGCCATATATTCACCATGGTAGTCCCGCTGGCGGCCGGACAAAAAAGAACCCCGGGGCCCCGGCTCAGGTCATCTGGGATCCCCGGGGGTTCAAGCGTCAGCGCAAAGCCGTTTCCACTTCGTCCAGCCAGTCGGGCCGCCGCAGCACCTCGCGCGGGCGGCTTCCATCCGGCGGACCAATCACTCCGTCGCGTTGCATCATATCGAGGATCCGCGCCGCGCGGCCGTAGCCCAGCCGCAGCCGCCGCTGCAGGATCGACGTGGACGCCTTGCCCATTTCGAGCACCACCTTCACCGCGTCTCGGTACATCGGATCCTCGTCACCGTCAAACTCCTCGGCCGCCTCGTCCTCATCCGACGGAGGGGCGATCAGGTAGCTCTGGTCGTAGTCCGGCGCCGCCTGCTCCCGCCAGTAATGCACCACCTCGTTGATCTCGGTCTCGGTGACAAATGCTCCGTGTACGCGCACCAGCCGCGATGTCCCTGCCGGCAGGAACAGCATGTCGCCCTTGCCCAGCAGGTGCTCCGCGCCCATCACGTCCAGCACCGTGCGTGAGTCCACGCGCGTCGCCACGCGGAAGCTGATCCGCGCCGGGAAGTTGGCCTTGATCAAACCCGTGATCACGTCCACGCTCGGCCGCTGCGTCGCCAGCACCAGATGGATGCCCACCGCACGCGCCATCTGCGCCAGCCGGATCACGCTCTCCTCCACCCCCGCCCGCTCCAGCATCATCAGGTCCGCCAACTCGTCGATCACGATCAGAATGTAGGGCAGCGGCTTCTCGGGTTCCGCCACGTCCGGACCCGCGTCGTCCACGAACAACTCCAGCGGCTTCTCGTTGATCTTCGCCAGCTTCTTGTTGAACTGCTCGATATTCCGGACACCGTAACTCGCCAGCAACTTCAGCCGCCGCTCCATTTCGAGCACGGCATTGCGCAGTGCATTCACTGCTTTCTTCGGCTCCGTGATCACCGGCGTCAGCAGGTGCGGGATGCCGTCATAGATGCCCAGCTCCACGCGCTTCGGGTCCACCATGATCATCCGGACCTCGTCCGGCGTGGATTTGTAGATCACCGACATGATCAGCGTGTTCAGCATCACGCTCTTGCCTGAACCGGTCGAGCCTGCGATCAGCAGGTGAGGCATCTTCTCGAGTTCCGAGATCCGGATGCGCCCGCTGATGTCCTTGCCCATGGCGATCGTCAGCCGCGACGGAGCCTCTTGAAACTCGGCCGATTCCAGGATCTGCCGCAGGCTGATCATCTCGCGCCGCGTATTGGGCACTTCAATCCCCACCGTGGGCTTGCCCGGAATGCGTTCGATCAGAATCGACTCGGCCTGCAAGCCCAGGCACAGATCCTCGCTCAACGTCGTGATCTTCGCGATTTTGACGCCCGCGTCGGGCTTGAACTCGAACGTCGTCACCACCGGCCCGGGGTTGATCTGCACCACGTTGCCTCGGACGTTGAACTCTTCGAGCTTTTCCTTGATCCGGCCCGCGATCTCTTTCAATTCGTATGAATCATAGGCTTCCCGCCCCGCCGGAGGATTCAATAGCCGCGTCGGCGGCAGTTGGAAGCACGTGGGTAGAACCGGTTCTGCGGCTTTCTGGGCCTTCCGCGGTTCGGGCGCCGGCGGTGTGATCTCGGCCTCCGGTGCCACCGCCTCTGGCTCCTCCAGGGCGTGAATTGGAATCTCGTCGTTTTCGAGCGGGTCCTCCCAGGGGGGTGTCCCGTCATCGATCTCCTCAGGTTCACCCCGGCGCATCCACGCCGCGGCCTCCTGCGCCGCCACTTCATCCTGAATGGGAAGATACCCAAGGCCATTGCCTGCGGGATGGTGCTCTCCATAACCCGGACCGGGGCCCGCGGCGGCCGCGGCCGCCGCCAGGCCCCTGCCCCGGTTGTCCTGCAGGTTGTAATGCGCGACTGGCTCGAGGCTGGAAGCGGCATCCCGCCCCAGGCCGAGCTCAGTTTTCCCTTCCGCGTCGCGCTTCCGGCTCCGCCCCGTTTCGAGACGCGACGTCAACCACGCCTCCAGGGAGTCTCCAGCGGAAGAGAGAGAAAAAGACGATACCAGGTAGAGCGAGATCAGCAGCAGCGTCGCCAACAACAGCAACGACCCCACCGGATTCAACGCCTCCATCAGCGTGGTCGCCATCAAATGCCCCGCCACTCCCCCCGTCGCGTACCCTTGCTCCAGGTCGGCTGACGGAAACAGGATCGCAATCGCGGCGGCGAAACAGGCGGTCATCATCAGGTAGCCTGACACGCGCTCCAGCGGCGAACGCACCGTCCGGCCCCTCATCCACTGGTAGCCCGCCACCAGCAGTATCACCGGAGCCAGCCACGCCGCCAGCCCCAAAACCTGAAAGAAGAGGTCGGACACGTGCGCCCCGTAAGCCCCAATCGCATTCGCGGGCGGATGGGCCGGTGAGGCTGAGTTAAAGGAAGGATCCCCTGGTTGGTGCGTCTTCAGGGAGATGAGGAGGGCGACCGAAGCGGAAAAACACACGATCCCCCCAAGCTCTCTCAGCCGTGGGAATCGGGTCAGGATGTGTAGCTTCATTCCGCCTTACCGGCGAAAGAAAGCCAAAGCCAACACCAGTATACCGAAGATAATCCGGTATGCAACGAAAAATCTCAGGCTGAACCGCCTCAGGAATCTCAGGAAGAAACCAATCACAAGGCAGCCCGTCGCCGCGCTCACCACGATTCCCAGGACGAACGCCGCCCCCTCGCCCGGGGGAACCCCGCCCGCTTTCATCAGATCGCGAAACGCCAACAGCGCGGCCCCGCCAATCGCTGGCGTGGAAAGCAGAAACGAAAACCGCGCCGCCTCGGCCCGCTCGATCCTCCGGAAAAGCCCCGCCGTGATCGTAATCCCGCTTCGCGATGTGCCGGGCACAATCGCCAGCGCCTGCGCCGCCCCAATCGTCAGCGCATCCTTCCACCGCACATCCCCGATCCGCCTGGGCCCCTGCCCCATCCGGTCCGCCCAGCCCATCAGCAGACCCACCGAGATCAGCATGAAGCCGATCACATACGGCGATCGCAAGGTGGTCTCCACCGCGTCCTTGCCCAACAAACCCGCCACGCCCACCGGCAGCGTCGCCGCCGCCAGCATCCACATCAGATGAGGGTTCGCCTTCAACCCCTCGTCTTTTCCCAAGCCGCGCAGCCCGAATCCATGGGCAATAATCTGGACCCAGTCCCGGAAAAAATAGATCAGCACCGCCGCCAGCGTCCCGAAATGCAACGCAATATCGAACGTGAGCCCCTGGTCGTCCCACCCCGTTAGCCAAGGCAACAAAGCCAGATGCGCCGAACTGCTGATCGGCAAAAACTCTGTGATTCCTTGGAGAATGGCAAGGAGAACCACTTGGGACAAAGGCATAATGGGAAAGAGCCTATGGTAACCCATCCCGCCATCACGGCTCGCGCCCATTTATGACCAAAACCAAGATCGTCGCCACCCTTGGCCCCGCCACCTCCAGCGCCGAGATGATCGAGGAACTCATCCTCGCCGGCGTGGACGTATTCCGCCTGAACGCTTCCCACGGCTCCCCGGAGCAGCGGACCGAGACCACCGCCCTCATCCGCAGTGCCGCCCGCGACATCGGCACGCACATCTCAATCCTGCTCGACCTCCAGGGCCCCAAGATCCGCGTCGGTTCGTTCGAGGGCGGGGAAGTCCTCCTCGTCGAGGGCGCCGAGTTCAGCATCACCACCGAACCAGTGATCGGCAACGCCTCCATCGTCTCCACCACCTACGGCAATTTCGCCCGTGATGTGAAGCCCGGAGATCGCGTCCTGCTGGCCGATGGCACCCTTGAACTCGAAGTCCTCGATGCTGACGGTGTCACTGCCCGCTGCCGCGTCAAGCGTGGCGGCCTTCTCTCTGATCGTAAGGGCATCAACCTTCCTGGCGCCCAGCTATCCACTCCCTCGCTCACCCGCGCCGACATGGCCAACCTCGACGCCGGCCTCGAAGCCGGCATCGACCTCGTCGCCATGTCCTTCGTCCGCAAACCCAGCGACGTCCTCCGCCTCCGCCTCTTCCTCGAAGAACGCGGAGCCAATCTGCCCATCATCGCCAAAATCGAAAAACCCGAAGCCGTGGACCAGATCGCCGAAATCATCAACGAGAGCGATGGCGTCATGGTCGCCCGCGGCGACCTCGGCGTCGAACTCCCCATGGAGCAGGTCCCCTTCATCCAGAAATCGATCATCGAGCAGGCCCGCCGCGCCGGCAAATTCGTCATCACTGCCACCCAGATGCTCGAATCCATGATCGAAAACGCCACGCCCACCCGCGCCGAAATCTCCGACGTTGCCAATGCCATTTACGATGGCACCGACGCCGTCATGCTCTCCGGCGAAACCTCCATCGGCAAATACCCCCTCGAGGCAGTCCGTATCATGGACCGCACCGCTAAACAGGCTGAGGAATCCAACCGCCGTTACGGCTTCCGCGAAGTCGCCCAGCGCAGCGAATACCTGACTCAGGCCGAAATCGTCTCCGACGCCGCCTACCAGGCCGCCAAGTCATCCAATGCCGCTGCGATCGTCGTCTTTACCGCCTCAGGCTCCTCTGCCCGCCTCATCTCACGCTATCGCCCACCCGTCCCGATCTTCGCTTTCACCCCCTCCGAGCAGGTTGCCCGCTCTCTCGGCATCGTCTATGGCGTCAAGCCCGTCATTGCGCCCAACCTCACTTCCACCGACGAGATGCTGACCCAAATGGACCGCATCCTGCTCGAACGCGGCTGGGTCAAGGCGCGGGAGAGCGTCGTGTTCGTTGCCGGCCAGCCCATCGGCCGCCCCGGCACCACCAACCTGATGAAGCTCCACCGCGTCGGTGAATCGCGCTAAAGCGCCGCCCCAATCGCCCGCATCAACGCCGCCCCAAACTCCAGCCGGTCTTTTGTGCCCGGTGGCCGCCCGATCTTCGGGTTCGTGTCCACCATCAGTTCCATCAGGAACGACGGCACGCCAAACCGCTCAAACACCCACTGGTCCGCCACCATTCGCCCCTTCGCCGGCGGCTCTTTGGCGTAGTCCCGAACACCCCCCGGCGCATGAAAGTGCGACCCTTCCACCAGCGCCTGATTCAACCGTTCGCCCACCTGCTTAACCACCGCGCCCCCTGCTGTCATCGGACCCTGCAAAAAATCGGCCGATTCCGTGTTGTGCAGCGACAAAAACAGCGCCGGTTTCTGCCCCTGCCGCAGCATCCAGCGCTTCACCGCGGCGATCTCGGGCATCTTGACCGGATCGTCTACATCCCAGTTCCTGTTCAGGTCATACCCATGGCGGTTGAACCGGACCCCGCCACGCACCAGCCCGTCCGGGTCCATCGTCGGCAGGAAACAAAAGGAGAATCTGTCCAACAGCCGCCCGGCCTCCGCACTGCCGCCCAAGAGGAACCGCACCGCCCCCTCCAGCGCCCACGAAGTCCCCGCCTCCCAGGCATGTTGCCGCGCCAGCACCCACACCACCCGGCCCGGGTTTCCCCGCTTGACCGTGATTACCTGCAGCGGCCGCCCCTCCACCGACCGGCCAATCTCTTCCACCCGGACCAGGGGATTCTTCAGGAACGAAGCCAGCAAGTTATTGATTTCAATCAACCGGTATGGAGGAATGCGCGCGATCCAGATCGTGTTCTCCCGAGCCGTGAACTTCAGCCTGAGCCGCGCGGGCGAATCCAGCCACTCGGCCTCCGCAAAGTGCGCCCACTGCTGCCCGTCGTAGCTAAACGCCGGACGCGTGTTCCGGTGTCCCCGTCCATCGTGAGGCCTGTAGTTATACTCCCCCTCGAATCCCGCCACCTCCACGGTCAAGGTTCGCCCTTTGATCCCTGAAATCGAGAAGTAGAACCAGCTCGGCTGATGGTTCCGCCCATCCTGGTCCGCCTGCCCGGGAATCACTGCCACCAGGTGATCCTCTGCCACCCACTCATGGCTTTTCAGCGCGCCGCCCTCGAAAGCGGCGCTTACTGTGATCGCGGCCAGCAAAAGGAGTGTCATGCCCTTATATATAGCGCTACCGGAGCGTCGCCAGCCACATGTTCAAAACGCGCGCTGTGAGTACGGTCGTAATAAGGAACATCAGGATGCCGCCGGCAAGCATCAACCCCGCCGCCTTCCCCATGCTGGCGCCAGTCATTGCCCGGATGGCCGCGACGCCCGCCACCAGCCGCCACAGCGTAGCCGCCTGCGCGACCACCGGGATCGGGATCACCGCCAGCAACCCCGGCGACTGCGCATAGGCCAGTCCGCGGAACATCTCGCCCAGCGTCAGCTTCCTCCCCGTGACCGATCCCGACAGCGCCGCCATCAGCAGCAGTGCCAGAAAATAGCTGCCGATCCCCGAGACGAACAACGCCCCGTTCACCAGCACCAACATGCTGTCCTGAAAGCTCAACATCGCCAACGTCGCCACCAGCCGCGCCGGAACGAACGCCAAAAGCAGCGCCACCCAGGCCCGCCCATTCCCTCGCGCATCCGACGCCGCCGAGCTCGCCACCCGGCCATCCAGCAACGCCGCCCGGTACATCATCTGCAGCAGTCCCGCCGGCTTCTCCACCGGCGCGGACGCCGCCACCACTTCCATCGCCGCCCCGCACGCTCCGCACACCCCCATCCCCTGCGCCACCGCGCTCCCACAAGTCAAACAATAACGGGCCATCGGGGAAGTATATGTCAAACCCCGCACCGAGTGCTACAATTCCCATTAAAAGGGCCCTTAGCACAATGGTTAGTGCAGCGGACTCATAATCCGTTGGTTGCAGGTTCGAGTCCTGCAGGGCCCACCAGCCCCGCTACCGCCGCCGCCAATCCCCCGAGGCAATCACCCTGCCCGCCCCGCGTGGCCCCGCCCACACATACACCCACGCCTCCATCGCCCCTCCCGCCGTCTCCACCTCCCGCTTCACCCTCGTGAACCGGCTGCCCTCCAATTCATCCAGCACCGGCAACAATCCCGCCAATGGTTCCACCTCGATCAACTCCCCCGCCACCCGGCCGCGCCCATCCACCAACCCCGGAAACGCGCCCAGGTCCAGCAGCCGCCCTGCCACCCAGGCCGGACGGCCTCTGACCGCCCGTCCGCGACGCAAAACGGCGTGCCTCGATTCGCCTTGCATCAGCGTGCCATAGACAAATAGCCGTTCCAGGACCATCACCTCCGGATACGTGATTCTCCCTGTTGCTTTCCCAGAAAAAAAGTGATTATATCGACTAAGCCATCATTTGATGGCAACTTGCCGGGGGAGTGCCCCGGCGCGTGCTTTCAGGAGGTTCGAATGTTCAACAAACTCTTAGCCGGAGTTTGCGCGCTCGCGTTCTGCGCTGCCCTACCCCTCGCCGCACAGGAAGCCCGAGGCGCGATCACCGGCAGGATTACTGATTCCAGCGGCGGCGTCATCCCGGGCGCCAGTGTCATTGTCACCAATACGGCAACCAACGAAGCCCGCCGCCTCACCACCAACGAAACCGGCTACTACGAGGCCAACTTCCTCGAGCCGTCCAGCTACACCGTCACTGTCGAATCGGGCGGCTTCAAGCGCGTCGTTCGCTCCGGCATCACCGTCAACGTCAGCGCCCGCCTGGAAATCAATATCACCCTCGAGGTGGGCGGCGTCGCCGAAACCATCGAGGTCACCGCCGAAGCTCCACTGCTCGAAACCACTACGGCTTCCGGTGGCCGCGTCCTCGACTCGAAAAACCTGGTCAACCTGCCCTTCTCCGACCTCAACCCCTTCGCCCTGACCGCGCTTGCCCCCGGCATGCAGTGGACCGGGCAGCCCGAATACCGCCGCCCCTTTGACAACGGCGGCACCTCGGCCTTCAACACCATGGGCGGCGTCGGCCAGAACGAATACACCATCGACGGCATGACCGTCACCGGCACCGGTCGCCGCGTGGGCTTCACCCCGCCAGCCGATTCCGTTGGTGAATTCAAGCTGGAAACCTCGAACTTCGACGCCAGCCAGGGCTTCACCTCCGGCGCCTCGATCAACGTCTCCTCCCGCTCGGGCACCAACCGCTTCACGGGTTCGGTCTTCAATCAGCACTGGCAACAGCGCTGGAACGCCACCGGCCACTTCCAGCGCACCCTGTGGGAAAGCCAGGTCGCCAGTGGCGCCATCAGCCCCGACACCCAGAAGCAGGCCACCGGCCGCTCGAACAACTACGGCTTCTCCGCTTCCGGCCCGGTGTACATCCCCAAGATCGTCAACCTGAAGGACAAGGTCTTCTGGACGTTGACCTGGAACGGCATCCGGCAGTCCAAGGCCGAATCCACCAGTTCAGTGAACCGCACGGTTGCCACGGCGGCCATGAAGCAAGGTGACTTCCGCGAACTCTGGCTTGCCCCCAACGGCGTCCAGCGCTTTACGGTCCATGATCCCCGGTCGGCCTTTCTCGACGGCAACACCGTCCGCCGCACCCCATTCCCCAACAACATGGGCGTTCCGGTCCTCAATCCCATGTACCAGACCTACGCCGCCTTCTACCCCACACCCAACAATACCCCAGGCCTTGTGACCCCCGAGGGTTTCAACAACTACCTCGCTTTCATGATGCCCAAGGACGAAATCTTCGACGCCATCGTCAATCGCTATGACTATGTGGTCAACGACAAACACCGCGTCAACGTCCGCTGGCAGTGGAACGACCGTCTGGCCGACGAATACGACTGGACCTACGAAACCGTCAAGGGCCTTCACTCCAACGGTCTCACGCGCATCAACAAGGGTGGCAACATCAACTGGCTCTGGACCATTAACTCCACCAACATTCTCGACACCAACTTTGGCATCTCCCGCTTCGACGAAGGCAGCCGCAACCTCAACCGCACCGCCTACCGCCCCGCCGACGTCGGCCTCCCGTCCTACGTGGATCAGCGCGCGGGCAACTTCCCGGTGCTGCCCTATGTTGACTTCAACAACATGGAAGATGTCAGCGGAGGCTACCCCGTGGTCGGCTCCAACGGCACCACTGGCGAGCTTCGCCTCGGCATGACCACCATCAGGGGCGCCCACTCCTTCAAGTACGGCTGGCAGGAGCGCGTCCACAAATGGACTGCACTCGGTCCCGGCAACACGGGCGGCGCCTACCAGTTCCGCCGGAACTGGACCAGCGCCTCGAACGTCGATAATGTCTCCGAGCATCACGGCCTCGACTGGGCCGCCTTCATGATGGGCGTGCCGAACTCGCTGAGCATCGACACCAACGACTCATTCCTGTTCCACAACCCGCGGCGCGCGTTCTACGTTCAGGACGACTGGCGCGTCACCAGCAAGCTGCGCCTCCAGCTCGGCCTGCGGTACGAAAGCGAAGGCGGCATCCGCGAACGCCACAACCGCGGCATCGCGGCTGCCTTTATCCCCAGCCTGGAACAACCCTTCACGCCGTTCGCCCGCGCCGCCTACGCGGCCAACCCGATTCCTGAACTCCCGGCGAGCCAGTTCAATCCCGTCGGCGGCACCGCCTACCTCGGCACCCAGGGCTATGACGCTGCAACCAAGGGTTGGAGCCAGTTCATGCCCAAACTTGGCGTCGTGTATAGCCTCGATCAGAAGACTGTCCTCCGCGGCGGCTACGGCATGTACATGGACACCCTCAACGTGAACAACGCCCGCCCGGATACGTTCGGCTACAACCAGGCCACCAGCACCCCCGTCAGCAACGACGCCGGCCTCACCTTCTGCTGCGGCATCGGCGCCATCTCGAACCTCGCCTCGGGCCGCACGGTCCTCAACGACCCCTTCCCCGTGCGCGCCGACGGCACCCGCTTCGACGAACCCCTCCAGGCCGCCCTGGGCGGTCTGCCCCGCGTCGGCCGGAACTTCACCTCCGGCCTCCCGTGGGACTACAAGCCCGCCCGGCAACACCGCTGGCGCATCGGCGTCCAGCGTGAAATCATGCGCAACACCATGGTGGACGTCAGCTACAACGGAGCCTACTCCGAAGTGCCCGTAAACCAGCGCATCGACTATCTCCCCGCCGACCAGTGGGCCTCCGGCATGACCCGCGACCAGGCCAACGACAACCGCCTGAACGCCAACGTCACCAACCCCTACCGCATCACCAACATGGCGCCGCTCCAGCAGTCCAATCCCCTGATCTACCGCTACATGGCCGGCCAGGGCATCTTCACCAACAGCGTTGTGGCGCGCCACCTGCTGATTCGGCCCTTCGGGTTCATGAACAACGTAACGGGCCTCCGCCCTGGCGTCGAGTTCTCCAACTCGCTCGGCTACGTCACCTACCACGACCTCCAGTTGCTCGTTGAGCGCCGCTACACCAAAGGCCTCACCATGACCTTCATGTACACCGGCGCCACCGGCCGCGAAGCGAACTTCTACCTCAACGAGTTCGACAGCGGCCCCAGCGAGCGCATCTCGAACAACGTGCGCCCGCACCGCATCGCCTGGACCACCATCTACGAACTGCCCTTCGGCAAAGGCCGCACCTACCTCAAGGACGGCTTAGGCGCCTGGATGCTCGGCAACTGGAACGTGAGCTGGGTGTACCAGCGCCAGGGCGGCCCCGCCACCAACTGGGGGAACCAGTTCTTCCACGGCGACATCAACAACATCGGCGCCTTGTTCAAGTCCGATGAGATGCGCGCCAAGGACCTGCGCCAGTGGTTCGATCCCACGATCGCCTTCCGCGGCACCGGCGCCATCCCCTCCGGCTTCCAAGGCTTCGAGGGCCGAGCTAACCAACAGCCCGGTCAATACCATGTCCGCATGTTCCCCGTCCGCCTCGAGCAACTCCGCGAGGACGGCATCCGCAACTGGGACGTCAAGATCGAACGCATCTTCCCGATCGTCCCCGATCGCGGCATCAACGCCCGCTTCTCCGTGGACATGCTGAACGCCACCAACCACACCAATTTCAGTGGTCCGGAGCTCAACCCCGCCAGCGGCAACTTCGGCCGCGTCACCAGCCAGCGCGGCCTCCCCCGCGTGCTCCAGTTCAACCTCCGCGTGGATTTCTAACCTCCACCGCGGCTGAATCCCCAGGCCCGGCGCTGCCCCGTATAGGCAGTGCCGGGCCTTCCCTTTGTCCGGCCTAGTACCGCCCCCGGCTTGACGCCGCTACTATTTCGTGATTAGATCACGGGAGCCCGACTATAGATAGCCGCAAACGCGATGTCTATAGGAGGGATTCTTCAGGAGGTCTGAATGCTAAAGCAACTCTCTATGGGGCTGTGCTTGGTGGCATTGGGCGCGCTTGCGCCTCTCGCTGCTCAGGAGTCGCGTGGTGCCATCACTGGCCGAGTCAGTGACACCAGCGGAGGCATGATCCCCGGCGCGAGCGTCGTGGTCGTCAATACGGCGACGAACGAAGCACGCCGTCTCACCACGAACGAAACCGGGTACTACGAAGCCAACTTCCTTGAACCCGGCCCATACTCGGTCACGGTCGAATCCGGCGGCTTCAAGCGCGTCGTCCGTGCCGGCATCACGGTCAACGTCAGCACGCGTCTTGCAATCGACATTACTCTCGAGGTCGGCGGCGTCGCGGAAACCATCGAAGTCACCGCCGAGGCTCCGCTGCTCGACACCACTTCCGCCTCGGGCGGCCGCGTGCTCGATTCCAACGCGATTGTCAACCTGCCGTTCTCCGACTTGAACCCCTTCGCGCTCACCGCGCTCGCCCCCGGCATGCAGTGGACCGGGCAGCCCGAATACCGCCGTCCTTTTGACAACGGCGGCACCTCGGCCTTCAACACCATGGGCGGCGTCGGCCAGAACGAATACACCATCGACGGCATGACCGTCACTGGCACCGGCCGCCGCGTCGGTTTCACCCCGCCCGCCGACTCGGTCACCGAGTTCAAGCTGGAAACCTCCAACTTCGATGCCTCGCAGGGCTTCACCTCGGGTGCCTCCATCAATGTCAGCTCGAAATCCGGCACCAACCGTTTCACCGGATCTGTCTTCAACCAGCACTGGCAACAGCGCTGGAACGCCACTGGCCACTTCCAGCGGACCCTCTGGGAGGAGCAGGTCCGCAGCGGAGCCATCTCTCCAGACACCCAGAAACAGGCCACCGGCCGCTCCAATAACTACGGCTTCTCGGCTTCTGGTCCAGTCTACATCCCCAAACTCGTTAACTTGAAGGACAAGGTCTTCTGGACCATCACCTGGAACGGCATCCGCCAGTCCAAGGCCGAGTCGGTTGCAAGCGCATTGAACCGGACCGTCCCCACGGCGGCCATGAGGCAAGGCGACTTCCGTGAACTGTGGAACGCCCCCAATGGCATCCAGCGATTCACTGTGTATGACCCCCGTTCGGCCGTACTCGACGGCAACACCGTCCGCCGCACCCCTTTTCCGAACAACATGGGTGTCCCCATTTTGAACCCCATGTATCAGTTCTATGCGGACCTTTACCCGGCGCCAAATGATACTCCAGGCTTGGTCACGCCCGAGGGCTTCAACAACTATCTGGCTTTCTTGATGCCCAAGGACGAGATCTTCGACTCGATCGTGAACCGCTACGACTACATCATCAGCGACAAGCACCGTATCAACTTCCGTTGGCAGTGGAACGACCGCTTGGCAGACGAGTACGACTGGACCTATGACACCCGCCGGGGCCTGCATTCCAACGGCCTCACCCGCATCAACAAAGGCGGCAACATCAATTGGCTTTACACCATCAATTCGACCAACATCCTGGACGCCAACTTCGGTGTTTCCCGTTTCGATGAAGGCAGCCGCAACCTGGCCCGCACCGCCATCCGGCCCGCCGACGTCGGTCTGCCCGCCTACATCGATCAGCGCGCCGGCGACTTCCCCGTCCTGCCCTTCGTTGACTTCAATAACCTCCAGGACGTCTCGGGCACCTATCCCGTTGTGGGCTCGAATGGTCTGACCAGCGAACTTCGCCTCGGCATGACCACCATCAAAGGCGCCCACTCGTTCAAATACGGCTGGCAGGAGCGCGTCCACAAGTGGACCGCCCTCGGTCCGGGCCACACCGGCGGTCAGTACATCTTCCGCAACAACTGGACCCGCGCCACCAACGTCGATAACGTGTCGAACCAGCACGGTCTCGACTGGGCCGCCTTCATGATGGGCGTTCCCCAGAACATCGGCATCGACACCAATGATTCCTTCCTGTTCCACAATCCCCGCCGGGCTCTGTACATCCAGGATGATTGGCGTGTCTCCAGTAAGCTACGCCTCTCGCTCGGCCTCCGTTACGAAGCCGAAGGTGGCATCCGCGAGCGCCACAACCGCGGCATCGCGGCGCCCTTCATCTACAACCTCGAACAGCCCTTCACACCGTTTGCCCGCGCTGCCTACGCCGCCAGCCCGATTCCTGAACTGCCCGTGAGCCAGTTCAATCCCGTCGGCGGCACAGCCTACCTCGGCACGCAAGGCTTCGATTCCGCCACCAAGGGCCACTGGTTCCTGCTCCCCAAACTGGGCATCGTTTACAGCATGGACAACAAGACGGTCATCCGCGCCGGCTACGGTATGTATGCCGACACGCTGAACGTCAACAACGCCCGCCCGGACACCTTCGGCTACAACCAGGCCACCACCACTCCGGTCACCAACGATGCCGGCCTCACCTTCTGCTGCGGCGCTGGCGCGGCGGCCAACATCGGCCAGGGCCGCACTCTCATCCACGACCCGTTCCCCGTGCGCGCCGACGGCACCCGGTTCGACGAACCCCTCCAGAACCAACTCGGTGGCCTGCCCCGAGTTGGCCGCGGCTTCGGCGCCGGTCTGCCCTGGAACTTCCGCCCCGCTCTCCAGCAACGCTGGCGCGTTGGCTTCCAGCGGGAGATCATGCGCAACACCATGGTGGACTTCAGCTACAACGGAGCCTACTCCGAGGTGCCCGTAAACCAGCGCATCGACTATCTCCCCGCCGACCAGTGGGCCTCCGGCATGACCCGCGACCAGGCCAACGACAACCGCCTGAACGCCAACGTAACGAACCCATTCCGCATTACCAACATGGCTTCCCTGGCCCAGACCAACCCCACGATCTACCGCTACATGGCCGGTCAGGGCATCTTCACCAACTCCGTCATCGCCCGGCACAACCTCATCCGGCCTCACGGCTTCATGGGCAACGCCCAGGGTCTCCGCGACGGAGTCGAGTTTTCCAGTTCTCTCGGCTACGTCACTTACCACGACGTTCAATTCCTCATCGAACGCCGCTACACCAAGGGCTTCACCACCACCTTCATGTACACCGGCGCCACCGGCCGTGAAGCGAATTTCTATCTCAATGAGTTCGACAACGGCCCCAGCGAGCGCATCTCAAACGCTGTGCGCCCGCACCGCATCGCTTGGACCGCCATCTATGAGCTTCCCTTCGGCAAGGGCCGCACCTACCTCAAGGACGGCCTCGGCGCCTGGATGCTCGGCAACTGGAACGTGAGCTGGGTTTACCAGCGTCAGGGCGGCCCCGCCACCAACTGGGGCAACCGCTTCTTCCATGGCGACATCAACAACATCGGCGCGCTGTTCCGCTCGAACGAAACCCGCGCCGCCGACCTCCGCCAGTGGTTCGACCCCAACATCGCCTTCCGCGGCACCGGCGACATCCCCGCCGGCTTCCAGGGCTTCGAGGGCCGCGCCGCCCAACAACCCGGCACCTACCACGTCCGGATGTTCCCCGTCCGCCTCGAGCAGCTTCGCGAGGACGGCATCCGCAATTGGGACGTCAAGATCGAACGCATCTTCCCGATCGTCCCCGAAAAGGGCATCCAGGCACGCTTCTCTCTGGATATGCTCAACGCCACCAACCACACCAACTTCGGCGGGCCGAACCTCGACCCGGCGAGCGGCA
>ERZ761609.376-NODE-376-length-53618-cov-56.717324_pt1 | contig 53618 bp, 40 predicted proteins | sample MGYA00511163_ERZ761609 | MGnify/ENA primary metagenome ERZ761609 (study PRJEB28899, sample SAMN02445070) | bioreactor sludge metagenome | biome: EBPR sludge | place: Australia: Brisbane, Thorneside Wastewater Treatment Plant | collected 2011-12-16 ... | reverse complement strand
TTTTACAAACTTAGGAGCCTCTATTTATTTTTTCAACTGAAAATTAATCATTACCTTAGTTTTTATTAGGAATTAGTATTGATAAAACAATTCTATTTTGTTTCATAAAAATTTGTTTTTTTCTGTTTAGTTTTAATTAGGAATTAGTATTGATAAAACAATTCTATTTTGTTTTATAAAAATTTGTTTTTTTCTGTTTAGTTTTAATTAGGAATTAAAAATTAGTGTTGATAAAGCAATACTATTTTATTTTATAAAAATTTGTTTTTTCTGTTTAGTTTTAATTAGGAATTAAATATTAATGTTGATTAAATATATTTGTTAAGTATATTTAGTTGGTACTCATTTTTAATGTAATTACTATAATTAAAGGAGAAATTATGAAAGAGAATATTATTCTTGAAAAATCTTATTTGTTTGCAATAAGAATTGTCAAATTGTATTTGTATTTGAAGAATGAAAAGAGAGAATTTGATTTAGCCAGGCAAATTTTAAAAAGCGGAACTTCAATTGGGGCTAACACTGAAGAAGCTGTTGGCGGATTTTCAAGAAAAGATTTTACGGCAAAAATCGGAGTTTCGTATAAAGAAGCGCGGGAGACAAATTATTGGCTTCGTCTTTTACATGATTCAAATATTTTAGATTCGAAGCTTTACAATTCAATGAAAAAAGATTGTGATGAATTATTAAAAATCCTGAGTTCGATCTTAGTAACACTGAAAAAAAATAATCCTAATTCTTAATTTCTAATTTTTAATTTTTAATTATATTTTGAAGATAGATCTGCACACACATATATTACCCAAGTACTGGCCGGATCTGAAAGAGAAGTATGGATATTCCGGATTTGTGCAGCTTGATCATTACAAACCCTGCTGCGCGAAGATGATGATAGACGGAAAAGTATTCAGGGAAATACAGGACAACTGCTGGGATCCCGCCGTCAGAATTAAAGACTGCAGCCATATTCATGTGAATATTCAGGTGCTTTCGACAGTTCCTGTTATGTTCAGCTACTGGGCAAAGCCGGAGGATACACTTGATCTTTCCGGATATCTTAATGATCATATTGCATCTGTCATCAATGATTATCCGGAGAGATTTCTCGGACTCGGAACTCTCCCCATGCAGTCACCGCGGCTTGCAGTTAAAGAACTGGAAAGATGCATTAAGGATTTAAAACTCTCCGGCGTCGAGATCGGCTCACATATCAATGAATGGAATCTTGATAATGAAAATTTATTTCCGGTATACGAAGCTGCAGAAGAATTAGGCGCTTCGATATTCGTCCATCCGTGGGATATGATGGGAAAGGAAAAAATGCCGAAGTACTGGCTTCCATGGCTTGTCGGCATGCCTGCCGAGACTTCTCTTGCAATATGCTCAATGATATTCGGCGGTGTATTTGAAAAGTTCAAGAAGCTTAAAGTATGTTTCTCTCACGGCGGCGGCTCGTTTCCGTTTACAATCGGACGGATCGAGCACGGTTTTAATGTAAGACCTGACCTGGTTGCAGTGGATAATAAAGTGAATCCGAGAGAGTATATCGGAAAATTCTGGCTCGACTCTTTAGTTCATGATGAAACTGCTTTAAAGTATCTGGTCGATCTGGTCGGCGATGAAAAAATTGTTCTCGGTTCGGATTATCCGTTTCCGCTGGGAGAGCATCATCCCGGGAAGCTGATAGAGTCGATGAGTGAATTGAGTGCTGAGACTAAAGAAAAATTACTTTGGAAGAATGCTGTCTCTTTTCTTGGGGCGGAAAAAAAATTCAAATAGCAGATTTCAAATTAAAAATAAGATCCATCATTTTTCCAATGCATTGCCGTTCCCGCCTGCTTTTGGCATGAGTTCAATCAATTTTTTACTTTTACATTATTCTCAAAGTTCTTTAAAATTATGCAGTTTTCATCACTTGTAATTATTTAATCTACGTTTTATCTTGCTAACCGTAGATTAAATTATTTTAATCTACGATTCAATAAGATATGAGAAGCGGAAAATACATAAAGCAACTTACGGGAAAATCCGAGTATAAGGCATTTATTCCCAATAATCTGCCATTCGAATTAGAAGACGATTTTGTATTACATGATATTTTATCAAAGGCAGATATTGCATTAGGGCGTCTTGACGGTATTGCTGAGACTTTACCCGACATTAATTTCTTTATTTTGATGTATATTCGAAAAGAGGCAACCCTTTCTTCTCAGATAGAGGGAACGCAGGCGACATTTTCAGATCTTTTAAGAGTCGAATCCAAAATTGAAGGATTAGAAGAAACAAATGATGTTGATGAAATAATTAACTACATTTCCGCTATGAATTACGGAATTGACAGGTTGAATACTTTTCCTATATCCTTGCCGTTAATTAAAGAAATTCATTCTAAATTATTAGCCGGTGTCAGAGGAAGAGAAAAAAATCCCGGAGAGTTCAGAACTTCTCAAAACTGGATTGGCGGAACTTCAGTCAGCAATGCTGTTTTCATTCCTCCCCCTGTATATGAAATGAATAACGCATTACATGATTTTGAAAAATTTATTCACGCAAAATCTCCTCTTCCGGTATTATTAAAAACCGGGTTGATCCATTTACAATTTGAAACTATTCACCCGTTTCTTGATGGTAATGGAAGAATAGGAAGACTACTTATAACTTTATATTTATGTTCAAGAGAAATTCTAAAAAAACCTCTTCTTTACTTATCAGAGTTTTTCAGAAAACACAGGACAGAATATTATGATAAACTTGAAGCCGCAAGAGTAAAAGATGATATAGAAGGTTGGCTGAAATTTTTTCTTGAGGGAGTGAAAGTAACATCCGATAATGCCGTAAATTCTGTCAGAAAAATTATTGATTTAACAGAAAAGGACAGAAATAAATTAATTTCCAGCGGCAGAAAAAATGAAAAAGGAATTTTACTTTTGAGGCATCTTTACAAATCACCATATATAACAATAAAACAGACAGAAAATATACTGAATATTAAAAATCCAAATGCAATATCCATTTTATCAAAATTTGAAAATCTCGGAATACTCGAAGAAATATCAGGCAAGAAAAGATATAAAGTATTCTTGTATAAAAATTATGTGGATCTGTTTGCTTAAAATAATCTAACTCCATCACAATATGTCCAAAGAAAAAAAATTCTACGATACGCTGCAAAATGTCTTTATCGGTGCTAAGCTCGAAGGCGAAGGCGGTTTCATTAATCTGATGAAGATGAAATCAGCATATTATAAGAGTATCGAATCTGTCCTGAAAAAAGATATCGAAGCTGTTTTAAAAAAATTTCCGAAATTTAAAGATGAGCTTTTTGACAAATTATATACTTTCTTCAGCAGATATTTCACTGAAAGCGGTTCGATCTATTTTAATTCCACGCCTTTTCATAACAATATCTATGAACAAGTCTATACCGACGACAGAGATGTGATCCTCTTCTGGAAAACTCAAATGCTGTATTATGTCAAGACTGACAGAATATTCCGAAGTATGCCGGATGTAACTGTGGATGAATTGAAATTCTTTTTTGACGCTTCTAAGATCGATAATAAAAAAGCTAATGAAAAGCGTAATCTGATCTACGAACTTGGTGACATTAAAAAAGATAAAACCATTTCATTTATAGTCAGATACAGTGAGAAAGGAAAGACGACTAAGAATGAAGACATTCTGAAAGCTATCAGAAAAAAAGATATAAAAATAACCGAAGAGCAGCTTGAAAAAGCTTTCAGCGTTTTTCAAAGGCAAAGTGAAGTTGATTTTTTTATAAATAAGGATGCAAAGAAATTTCTCCGTGAACAGTTCAAACTATGGAGCTATCAGTATTTCTGGGACGGAGCTAATGAATGGTCAGCCGAAAGAGTCAATGAGATTCAGGCATTGAAAGATATCGCTTATAAGATAATAGATTTCGTCTCGCAGTTTGAGGATGAACTTGTAAAGATATGGAATAAACCGAAGTTCGTGAAGAATAGTAATTATGTAATTACGCTTGACAGAATTTCAGATTCGAAATTAATCAAAAAGCTCTTTGCTCATAAAGGCATGAAGGAGCAGATCAAAGAATGGAATGAACTCGGAATCACTTTAAATAAAAGCATAAAGCAAGAAGAGTTATTTGATAATAAAATCCACGGAAACACTTTAAAAAAAGAGTTTGAGCATCTTCCCATAGACACAAAATTTTTCAAAGATCTTGAACTCGAAATCCTTTCGCTCTTTGATAACTTAGATGACGCTCTCGACGGACGGCTGATAAAAAGCGAGAACTATCAAGCGCTGAATACAATTCTTCCAAAATACAAAGAAGAAGTTCAGACGATTTATATTGATCCGCCGTTCAATCTCGATTCTTCCGACCAGTTTCTTTACAGAACCAATTATAAAAATGCCAACTGGGCAACGCTGCTTGAAAACCGGCTTAGACTTTCAAAAGATTTTCTCAAAGATTCAGGAAGCATTTTCGTCAGATGTGATTATAATGGAAATTGGATTGTGAGGTGTTTGATGGATGAAGTGTACAGATTGAATATCTTGAATGAAATCATTGTGAATAGGGTTAAAAAATCAGATGAAGGTGCTAACAAATATAATGCAGCTACAGATACTGTATATTGGTATTCAAAGGATAAAAAATATTATTTTAAAATTCAAAACTTTACGAATAAAAAGGATGAACGGTGGCATGCTATGGACTCACAGGGTCAAGGTAAGCCATCAAAAATATTTGGAAAAATTATTGCTCCGCCTAAAGGTAGACACTGGACATTTGGACAAGAAAAGATTGATGTACTTGAGAAGCAAAACAAAATTAGAATAACAGAAAATGGGAAAGTGCAATATTTAATTTCAGCTACAGAATATCAAATTCATGATACCAATTGGTCAGATATTCCTGGTTACACTTCAACTACAGGATTTGCAACTGAAAATTCCGAAAAGTTACTTATCAGAGTAATAGAAACAGGTTCTTTTAACAGAAATCTCATTCTCGACTTCTTCCTTGGTTCCGGCACAACGACAGCGGTGGCTCATAAACTTGGGAGGAAGTGGCTTGGAGTTGAGATGGGAGAGCATTTTTATTCTGTGATATTGCCGCGAATGAAGAGAGTTCTTGCCTATGACAAGTCCGGGATTTCAAAAGAGGTAAAGGAATACAAAGGCGGCGGATTTTTCAAGTATTACGAACTTGAGCAGTATGAAGAGGCGTTGAGCAAATGTAAGTATTCGGACGGAGACTTGTTCAGTGTAGAAGGAAGATCGGATTACGAGCAATATGTTTTTATGAAAGACGAGAAGCTGTTGGATTCCATAGAGCTTGATTATAAAAAGAACAAAGTAAATGTAAAGTTAGATAATATTTATGAGAACATAGACATAGCCGAGACATTGTCGAATCTGAGCGGAAAGTGGATAAAGCGGATAGAGAAAGATAAGGTTATATTTGAAGATGACAGCGAGGTAAATACGAAGGAATTGGATTTCAGGAAGATAAAGCCGTTGATTTGGTGGGGGTGATTTTCAATTACGAATTACGAGTTACGAGTTACGAATGTGTAAGGTTTTTTACTTGCTTAGGATCGGGAAGAGTTAGTTAACTAAGATATAAATTAACAACTTGCTGCTTGCTTTGGAAAAGGAAAAGAAAAATAGGTTAATTAGAATTACAAAAGTATTGAATTATTTATAAATTTGGAAAAGTTTAATATGATGGATGAAAAGAAGGGAAAGAATAATGAAAAATACTTTAAAGATTGGATTGAGGATGAAAAAGGGAAACGGATTTATAAAAAGAAGATAACGGGCAAATTCGGGTGGTATGCAGTCTATGAAAAAGCCGTCGATAATAATGAAAAGACAATTTCTTTCAAACAAAATGTTTATGATGAAAATGACAAATTGAGAGAAGTTCATCAGAAATATCCAATTGACACAGGACATAAAAAACTTTAAACCACATTAGCTATGAAAATTACAAAAAAGATATTAGCCGGTAAAATTTTAGATTATCTGCATCATAAGATTACATTACCTGAACTTGTTGACTGGTCTGAAAACGCTTTAATGGAAGGCGAGTTTGACGAAAAGGATTTTGAATTGCTCGGAGACATAACAGGCAGATTAGGGCTTGCGGATGTCAGGGCATTTGGATTGATGTGGGAAGATTGTGAAAAATATTTAAATCAGTTAGGATACAAAGTTAATATCAAAGCAGAAGCAATTTAATTTATTTTGAAATATTTTTATTTATTAGTAAACAAACAGAATTATGGATTATACAAAATATATTTCAATTGACCCGAATATCCGATTTGGAAAACCCTGCATTAGGGGTACAAGGATTTCGGTTTATGATGTTTTCGGATGGTTTGCATCGGGAATGACTACTGAACAGATTATAGAGGATTTTCCGCAATTGTCCAAAGAGCAGATTCTAGCATGTCTTGCATATTCAGCCGATAAGGAGAGAAAAGTCAGGGTTGCAATATGAAATTGCTTTTTGACGAAAATATATCTCATCTAATTCTCAAAATATTTATACTTTAATCTTGCTTGCATAGAAACGGGAATTTTAACTTAACTCACATATATATATATAACATACTGCTTGCATTGGAAAAGGAATATGTAAAAGACTGGATACCTAAGGCTATCCGTTTATTGGATAGTTCATTAAAGCCAATTCCCCAGGAAATAAATGAGGTGGATTGGAAAGAAGATTTATCAGTAAATGAAAAAAAATTAAAAAATCACATTTCTGCTTTTGCAAACCATCCGGGAGGTGGATTTTTAATTTTTGGCATAGAAAATAGAAATGGGAAAATTAAAGGCATAGATAAAATTGATACAAAATTTATTGTAGAAAAATTAACAAATTTATCTCGAGATTGCTTAAATCCTTCCGTTCAAATTGACAATGCAATGATTAGTTATGAAAATTGTAATTTGTTATTCATCTTTATAAAGGAGTCTTTGGTAAAACCGGTTCATCTTAAAGAAAAATCCATTGAAGATTGTTTTATAAGATCCGGGGGTACAACAAGAAAGGCAACTCGTCATGAAGTAGGAGGCTTAATGTTAAATAGTAAAACATTAAGATTTGAAGAATTGCATGCCACAAAATTAATTTCAGGCGAGGAGGTGTTAAATCTACTTGATTATGGGACAGTATTAAGCTTACTTGATAAACCAATACCAAAAACAAGAGAAAACACTTTAAAATGGTTGGAAGATGAGAAGATGATTAAAAGATATAACGACGGATATTATATTACAAATTTAGGAGCAATTTCCTGTTCAAGAGAATTAATAAAGTTCGATGATCTTTCAAGAAAAAATATTCGATTGATTAAATACAAAGGGAAAAACAAGGTTGAAACTGAAAGAGAATATTCGGGGAAGAAAGGTTATGCTGTTGGTTTTGAGGGATTAATAGAATTTATTAAATCAATGCTTCCAAGCAGTGAAATATTCAAGACTGCATTACGGAAAAGTATATCTGTTTATCCTGATATTGCAATAAGAGAACTTATAGCAAATGCTTTGATTCATCAGGATTTTTCTATAATGGGAAAGGGACCTATGATTGAAATTTATGATGATAGAATAGAAATCAGCAATCCGGGTAGATTACTTCCCGGAAAAAGAATTGATAGGTTAATAGGTACACCGCCGGAATCAAGAAATGAATTACTTGCATCTTCATTTAGACGATATGGGATTTGCGAGGAAAGAGGAACAGGATTTGAAAAAGTTGTATTCCAGATTGAATTGTTTGGTTTACCCCCAATTAAATTTCTGGAAGATGAAAATTCATTTAAAACAATTTTATATGTACCTAAGAAATTTTCTGAAATGTCACAAGAAGAAAAGATTGAAGCCTGTTACCAGCATTCTGTTTTGAAATTTTTATCAAATTCATCTATGAACAATACTTCATTAAGAGAAAGATTTAAATTAAATGAAAAATACAGATCTGTCATTTCAAGATTGATAAAAGATGCATTAGATAAAAATAGAGTTAAATTAAAAGACTCTCTGATTAAATCTACAAAATTCAATGAATATTATCCATATTGGGCATAAGTAATTATTTAAAAATTGAAAACAAACCTTCAAAAAATAATCGATTCGGTTTCAGATGATTCCTTAGATTCGGTTTGGAGCGGTTTTAATTATGAAAACTTTTCCGAGAATAAATCACTTTATGAATTTCAGCAGAATGCTCTTAAGAATGCAGCTAAGGCATTGAATTTATTTTATAATGAAAAGAAAGCAGACAAGAAATCATTTTTTGAATTTTACAAACTAAATGATTTCAACGAGAATCTTGATTATAATTTAAAAAAGAAGGAGGACAGTAAAACTGCTAAGTACTTATTGGAATATGACAAAGACTATCCTGTCAATGACGATAACAAAATAAGTTTTGAACATTTTATAAACCGGATGAGCTTTTGGATGGCTACCGGCAGCGGAAAGACTTTGGTAATTGTAAAGATGATTGAGATGCTGGGATATCTGATCCTGAATAAGGAAATTCCAAAGAAAGATATTCTATTTCTTGCCCACAGGGAAGATCTCATCGAGCAGTTTAAGAATCATGTAGATGAATTCAACAGAAATAACTTTGGAACAAAGATCACTTTAAAAAGTCTTCGGGAATACAGCTCTGCAAAACGTGAGCTGACAATTTTCAAAGAGAATGAAATTACGGTTTTTTATATAAAGTCCGATTTAGTGTCTGATAAGAGAAAGCAGAATGAAATAGATTACAAGGATTACGATAATTTCGGAAACTGGTATATACTTTTGGACGAAGCTCATAAAGGTGATAAGGAAGATTCCAAAAGACAGATTTATTATACAATACTTTCCCGCAACGGTTTTCTATTTAACTTTTCAGCGACATTCACTGATCCAAAAGATTTTGCAACTTGCGTATTTAATTTCAACCTGTCGAGATTTACGGAAGAAGGATATGGAAAACATCTTTATATTTCTGAACAAAATGTAAAAGCATTCAAGGATAAAAATGATTTCAGTGAAATAGAGAAACAGAGAATAGTTTTGAAGACTTTGACAATGCTGACCTACATAAATTTATATTATGATAAAATAGATAAGATAAAAAGTAAAATATCGTATCACAGACCTTTGATGCTTACGCTTGTAAACTCTGTTAATACTGAAGAATCCGATCTTGAAATGTATTTTAAAGAAATTGCTAAAGTAGCTACTGGAAAGGTAAGCAAGAAGATATTCGAAGAGATTAAAGCAGAGATTATCGAAGAGTTTGGAGAAAGAAAACATTTTTTATTTGAAGAAGATACGATTATTAATTTTGATTCGGAAAAGCTAAGTAAAATTGAGATTAGTGATATTCTTAAAAAAGTATTCAATGCAAAGACACATTCAGAAATAGAAGTAATTAAGATTCCAAAGAACAATCAGGAGCTCGCATTTAAATTGAAGTCATCCGATACGCCGTTTGCATTGGCAAAATTCGGAGATATTTCAAATTGGCTGAAAGAAAAACTGTCCGGTTATGAAATAAATATACAATGGGATGATGAAAGCATATTCAAAAAATTGAATGAAGAGGATTCGTCGATAAACATATTAATGGGCTCAAGATCATTTTATGAAGGTTGGGATTCCAATCGTCCGAATATCATTCTTTACATTAATATTGGAGTTGGAACTGATTCAAAGAAATTTGTACTTCAGTCTATAGGAAGAGGGGTAAGAGTAGAGCCGGTAAAGAACAAGAAGGTCAGATTAAAAAAACTCTTATTTGAAAAAGATGAAAAACTTTACAAAGAATTAAAAGATGATATCCAGCCGTTAGAGAGCTTGTTTATTTACGGAACTAAATCTGATAATCTGAAGCAGGTAATAAATACAATGAGACAGGAAAAGCAGGAGGAATATGAACTTGGAAGGAATTTTAAAATAAATTTTGAAGAGAGTAAGGATAAATTTTTATTAATTCCGGTTTATAAGGATTCCGATAAATTGTTGTATGAAGAAAGTAAGCCGGTAAAATTTGATCTAAGTAAATCAGATTTGGAATACACTTCTGATTACTTTAATTCAATTGGAGATAAACTATCAGCAATAAAATTTGACATTTTGAAACCATTGGTTATTGATAAAGTCAAAGAGTCATTTACTAATGCGGAAAGGAATTCCTATTATAGTACCTCAGAAACAAATTCATTATACAATCCGGAGTTATATCTTGGAAAAATATTCAGACACTTTAATATCACGCTTAAAGGGCAGGATGGTTTTAGAAAATTAGGCGAAGAAGATATTATTCATTTTAAAAAAATCAAGGTTTTTGAAAAAAGTAAATATGAATTGATTAAGGAAACTGTTGAAACGGTCAGAGATTATTCAGATAAAAATAAATATGAAACAGAGATAGATAAAAAATTCAGCAAGACAAAAAATACAGAAGAATATAAAAGAGACTTAAGAGAATTAGATGAAAAATTTAAGGAGAGTGTCGAAAAAGATAACCTGATAATTCAATTTATGCAAAATCATTATTACGTCCCCTCGATTCTATCTGATGACGAAAGAATAAATTATATAAATCACATTATTAATGTTCCAAGCGAAGTGAAGTTTGTTAAAGAGTTAGATAAATATTTGGAAACAAATAATAATTTTTTCCAAAAGTTTGACTGGTGGATGTTCAGCAAGATTGATCAGACATTAGATAATGTCTTTATTCCTTACTATAATACTAAAGAAAATAAATATTCGCTATTTTTTCCGGATTTTATATTTTGGTTAAAAAGAGGTAATGATTATACAATTTTATTTGTGGATCCGAAAGGAGTAGAACATACAGATGCTTATAGAAAAATTGAAGGATTTAAAAAACTGTTTGAAGATGATAAATCTAAATCTATTAAATACCAACATGAAAAATATAATATAAGAGTAAGACTGTTAATTTATCCCAATGATGTTGCAAATGTATTAGAGCTTTATAAAGGATATTGTTTTGATAATGTTAAACAATTTGAATCGAAAATTTTATAAGATTTTCTAAGATATAAAATTAGCTTAGATCCACAGTTTAATAGTGAATGCAGCTTAACTAAAAACTGATTATAGATCTTCTCATCCATATTCTTTTTATAAAACTCTTTTTTATCGGGCACGTTCTCCGTCAAAAATCCTTAATAAATTCTATAATATTCCTTCATTACATTTCTGTCTGTCTTAGCTTTTTGTCTGAACGGATATTCCTGTTCTACTTCAGGATGATTCAGAACATTTTATTCGAGCCGCTATTGGTTTTTCAAAAAGTTTGCGAATTTAAAAGTGAATAATGAATTTAAAAGCTTTGCAAACATTTTGACCACAACAGCCTTAGATAAAGAGGACGACAGATGAACTTTTAAATTTTCCAGTAATGCAGCAATATTCTGATTCCATAATATAGCAGATCAAATTTTTAGATTAGATTTTCTTAGCACTTGATGTTTCAGTTGGTGATCAAAAAGTTTAATGAATGAAACTTTAAATTCCAAACGTGCAGAGAAACTTTTCAATTACCAAAAGCTGCTCAGTTTTGCGATTAGGTAAAAATTTCAGATACAAAAAAGCATAAAATTCACGGGTGTAAAGTCATTTTTAGTTGAAATTAAACAGAGACTCATGCTGCTTTAACATAAGTTTTTGTTGTTTTTATTTTTAATGTTTGGCGATACGCTGGGATATGCCTGTGGTCAATACGTTTTCAAATTTTCTAAAATCAGCGGAGTCTATTCTGTTATTTCACAGGTTCCGGAGGATTTTAATTTACTGCAAAACTATCCAAACCCTTTTAACTCACAAACAAAGATACGTTTCAGTATAAAGCAATCCGGTAAATACGGTTTGGAAGTTTACGACATAACCGGACAAAAAATTCAGACTATATTAAATGAAAGATTTCAACCCGGAATTTATGAAACAACATTAAATTCTAAAGAAATGAGTTCGGGTATTTATTATTATACACTTACAAATGGTATTTTATCTGTTACAAAAAAATTTGCTCTCGTAAAATAATAACCCGATAAATATAGATACATATCTTATTCTCTTATCTTGTTTTCCATGATTTCAATACCTCATCCCTCATCCATACCGGATAATTCTTGTTTGACAGAAGCTCATCTCTGAGAATCTTAAATTCAATATCATCAAAGTTTCTTTTCAGCCTGAACAACCTGTTAACCTTTTCAAAAAAATCTTTGAGTTGATTTATGTTCTTCTCACTTAATGACTTATTGCTTTTCAGAAAATGGTTTAAGGAATCTTTTTCATAAAGGAAAGACTCATATTCTCCGGTCTTGAAAAAGCATCTGACTTTAAGCATCCTGAGATGAACTTTCATCATGAACGTTTCCGGTGTCACAATTGAGATTAGCTCAAGTGCCTGATTGTATTTTTCGTCGCGTATTTTAAAAAAGATCTCTCCGCATTTTAATACATTGTCTTTGTTAACGTCATTTGATTTAGCAACATAATCCTTACACAGCTTTTCAATTATTGCAAAGTCATTGATATTGCCTGCGCTCCAAAAATACTGAAGAAGTTCAAGAGCGTAAATCCTTCCGTCATCATGCGTCAGAATTTTCCTGCGCATTCTCAATTTCAGCGAATCAACTCTTTCTTTTGAAACATTTATTTCAGGTGAGTTCAGCATATTGGCTGCATTAACGACGCCTGACAGGAATCCCTTTAGTTCAAGCGCGGGAAGTGTACCCGCTTCATTATAAACGGCATTTCTGAATTCGTAAAAATCCTCTGCAACTGCATCTTTCATAATTGCCTTTACTCTAAGCCAGCAAAGATTTATGTATTTACCTGCCGGGGTCGAGTACTCATTTACGGCTTTAAGTATTTCATCCATTGCGCCTTCTTTCAATATGTTAACAAACGAAAGCAGCGCATTCTTTTCCGGCTGAAAATTTATTTCCAGAGACTGCACCATGATGTTATTATAGAATGAAGTAGCTGTTCTGATGAAGCTGCAAATCATAAGCGTAGTATAAGCCTGCAAATCTTCATTTCTGGCAAGTTTTGAGTCGTACACGCGAAGATAGGCATGCTTCATGTATTTAATCAAAAACATAAAAGCTAAGTAATCCTCTGTTTCTATTTTCAGATTCGTTAATTTTTCGAACCTGTATTTTTTCTCGATCTCGTGAACTTTGGAAATAAAGAATCGGGGTATATTCCGGATTCCCAGCGCTCTGACAAGTATTTTTTCTTCTTCGAGTTTGTTAGACTCAAGCTCATGTACGGTAATATACTTTGCCGTAAGTTTCTTTAACTCAAAGATAAGATTCTTCATCGTGCCGTAATTGAAAGGTTTGTCCGGGAAAAGTTTTCCCCAAAGCTTTTCCTTTTCCAGCTCCTGAGAATTATAATCAGGTGAATATTTTTTTACGAGTACAAATAAGCGGATGACATTTGAGTTTTTATTAAAGTAAGGAGACTTTATGAAATCTTCAAACCGTGCGGAGTCATCAGATGTGAAAGTCCTTATAATTTCAAGAGCAGTGCTTTTTTGCATAATGCTAAATGTGAATTCTTTAAGATTGTTTTTCGCAAAGCTGTTTCAAAATAAGTCTTTTATACAATTTCTAAAAGATATTTGAATGTGAAATTCATTTAAAAATCTCTTTGGGAATATAGAATTAACTGTTTAATTTTGCTCAAATGTAAATTTAAATTTATTTTGGACATTAAGATAATAACCCGAATACTTGCCGGCAGGCAGTAATTCATATAGGCATTACCGGTATGCCGGGTTATTATCTGTTTAATTTACTTAGATTATAAAATCAAAAATTAAAATATAATGAAAACAATTTTACTGCTTTCTGCAGCATTCATTTCGTTTATAACAATGAGTCAGGACAACAATATTCCGCTTAAGGATAATTTTTTCAATATTCATTATCCGTCTCCGCATTTATTTACTAAAATTGTAAAACAAGGTAATCTGTCTATAGACAAAAAAGATCATGATATTGACGAAGACTGGAAAAACGGGATATCTGAAATCTTAAAAAATCAGGAATACCGGATTACCTATGATGAAAAGACCGGGGCTTACCAGTCACCAAACCGCGCTAACGGCATGCGTTTCATTTATCATACAGACGGATTTACTGCTAAGTCAAGAACAGATGATAAATGGGATTTACAGTTACGGGTTACGAATTATGAGTTACGTGAAGATAATTGTAATTTTATTGCTGATGGAAATAAAGCTCAAGTAGAAACTGACGACATACGAATTGATTATACAAATACGGAAGAGGGTATGAGACAGGATTTTATTATTAAAAGAAAACCGGAGAAAGAAGGAAGACTTAAAGTTCAAATGGATGCTTATACAAAATTAAAAATGATTGTCGGTGCTGATGCACTTGTTTTTGAAGACAATAAAGGCGAAGAAAAGTTAAGATACTCGTCATTAAAATGCTGGGACGCAAGCGGTCGTGAGCTTCGCGCCTACTTTGAAAAGGATTACAAGTTACGGGTTTCGAATTACGGCATACCCCGAAACAATGAACCGGTTTTAAGTTCAACTCGTAACTCGTCTCTTGTAACTCGAAACTGTTTTAACATCGTTGTCAGCGACGAAGATGCAGTTTATCCCGTCACGATCGACCCGCTTTCAAGCTCTTATTCATGGCTCAAAGGAGGTCCTCAGTTTGCTGATCAATTCGGATTTTCGGTATCAACGGCAGGAGATGTGAATGGTGACGGATACTCGGATGTAATAATCGGCGCATATTCGTTTGACAACGGCCAGTCAAATGAAGGTCTGGCACAGGTATATTACGGTTCTGCTGCGGGACTTTCTAATACAGCAGCATGGAGTATGGAGGGCAACAATAATGATGCAAGCTATGGATGGAGCGTTTCAACTGCCGGCGATGTGAACGGCGACGGTTATTCCGATGTAATAGTCGGGGCAAGATTTTATAACTCAAGACAAGGTGCTGCCTTTGTATATCACGGCTCTGATACGGGACTTTCTAATATTGCCGGCTGGACACGTGAAGGTTATACTAACAATACATACTTTGCACATTGTGTTTCCACTGCGGGAGATGTAAACGGCGACGGCTATTCCGATGTGATTGTATCTGCAATCTATGACGGTAACCTGCCGTCACTTGACGGAAGAGTTTTTCTATACAAAGGCTCATCCTCCGGACTTTCAACAACTGCCTCGCAAACTCTTACGGGTCCTCATCATAATGATTTATATGGAAATTCAATTTCGCTTGCAGGCGATGTCAACGGTGACGGATATTCTGATATCATCGTTGGTTCACCGCACTTTACAAATACTGAAAGCATTGAAGGTAAGGCGTTCATATACAAAGGGGAGAATACTGCAGCGGGGATAAATCCTGCTCCTGTATGGCAGGTTGAATCAAACATCGCTTCCAGCAGATTCGGATATTCAGTTGCAGGTGCGGGCGATGTCAACGGTGACGGATATTCGGATGTTGTTGTAGGCTCAAATACATATTCAAACGGACATTCAAACGAAGGAAGAGTGCAGATTTTTTATGGAAATTCTTCCGGCGGTTCTGCAACGGCTGCCTGGAGTTATGAATCAAATTATGACGGAGCTAAATTAGGTTCATCCGTCCAGACTGCAGGCGATGTCAACGGAGACGGGTATGCGGATATTATTGCCGGAGCTCCGGAATATTCAAACAATCAGACACAGGAAGGAAGAGCATATGTGTTCTTTGGATCATCTTCCGGACCGGGTGCAGGTTATGACTGGACTTATGAAGATAATACCGCAAATGCATGGTTTGGAATATCAGTTTGCACCGCCGGAGATATTAACGGAGACGGATTTTCCGACGTGATAGTTGGAATGCCGCTGGTTGGTGTCGGCGGAGCATTTGTATTTAACGGTTATGCTGCAGGACTTGCTTCTTCACCAAACTGGAGTAATGAAAATAATCAGACTGGTTCCCGGCTTGGATATTCTGTATCTGTTGCAGGAGACGTTAATGGTGACGGATTTTCAGATGTAATAGTAGGCGCACCGTATTACGACAATGGTCAGACGGACGAAGGAAGGGCTTATGTTTTTCACGGTTCTGTATCCGGACTTTCTTCAACTCCCGACTGGACTAAAGAGATCAATGAAGACAGCGCACAGTTTGGATTTGCGGTTAGTACTGCAGGAGATATAAACGGTGACGGATATTCGGATGTGATCGTTTCCGCTAATCTTTTTGACGGAACCAACTATACTGACCAGGGCAGAGTGTATGTTTATAACGGCTCTGCATCAGGTCTTTCGAATTCTCATTCATGGAATGATAACCCTCAGCAGGACAATGCGCATTTCGGAAGTTCAGTTTCGACTGCCGGTGATGTGAATGGTGACGGTTTCTCCGATATAATTGTCGGTTCAGATAATTATAATTCAGGACAATCCGGAGAAGGAAAGGTTTTCGTATATTATGGAACAGCTTCCGGACTTACTGCTAATCCAGTTTGGACATCCGAAGGTAATCAGACAAATGCCGGATTTGGAAATTCTGTTTCTTCCGGAGATGTAAACGGTGACGGATATTCAGACATTATTGTCGGAGCATACAGATTTGACAATGGTCAGGTAGATGAAGGAGCTGTGTTTTTATATTACGGATCTGCAACCGGACTTCCTTTTACACAAAATATAATGCTTGAGAGTAATCAGGCAAGTGCTCAATTCGGATACTCAGTTTCTTCTGCCGGAGATGTTAATGCTGATGCTTATTTTGATATAGTAATAGGAGCAAATCTTTATGACAACGGCGATAACAATGAGGGAAGAGCTTACATTTATCAAGGTTCATCTTCAGGAATATCATCAACTCCTTCAAGAACACTTGAGATCAATCAGGCAGGAGCGCAGTTCGGAAAGAGTGTCTGCACTGCAGGTGATGTGAACGGTGACGGATATTCGGATGTGATAATTTCTGCTCCTGAATATGATAACGGACAATCAAATGAAGGCAGAGTATATATTTATTACGGTTCACCTAACGGAATACCCGGATCACCTGAATGGTTTTATGAACCCAATCAGTCGAATGTCGATTTTGGATTATCCGTTTCGACTGCCGGTGATGTGAACGGTGACGGATATTCGGATATAATTATCGGAAGTCCTTTGCAATACAATGGGCAAGCTGACGAAGGAATGGTATTTGCTTTCTATGGAAATCTTGCAGCGTGCATGAGAGCAAATACACGACAATTTGATAATGGAACAAACAACGTAGTTTGCTCGGGCAATAATACCGGCACAAACGGAGGAGCAAGGCTAAGGATATATGCCAATAGTCCGTTCGGTAGAGCTGACGGCACGATAGCTTTCGAAAGAAAAAGAACGGGTACTGTTTTCAGCGGAACTGTAATTACAAACAGCACAGAATTCAATAATTCGGGCAGCTATGAAGATCTTACATTAAGCGGTAAGAATGTCAATTACGATATTAGCGGACTCAATTCATCTTTTGAATTCAGATGGCGCGCAAGAGTTCTTTATAATCTTTCTAATAATCCATATCAGAAATTCGGACCATGGAAATACTACAATAACTATATTCCCGTTCCGGCCGGAGATTTCAGACCACGCGTCAATACATCCGCGTCTGCGAGTCTTACTTTGAATGTGCTGATACAGGGATTCTACGATCCGTCCTCAGACGCAATGGTAAATGATACCGTAACCGCCTATGTAAGAGAATATTTTTCACCTTACAATATACTTGATTCAGCAAAGTTTTATCTTAACTCTTCCGGTTCAGCAACAAAATCATATACAAATCCCCTGATACTGAACGGCGCGATGTATTATCTGCAGATTAAGCACAGAAATTCAATTGAAACATGGAATAGCGGAAGCGTATTCACCGGCGGTATGCAGACTTATGATTTCACTGTTTCGGCCGGTGCTGCATACGGTAGTAATCAGATACAGGTGGACTCATCGCCTGTAAAGTTTGCGGTATTCGGCGGTGATGTCAATCAGGACAGGACGGTTGATATTACGGATGTTAGTATTATCGATAATGACATATTCAATTTTGCATCGGGATATATTGTCACTGACCTGAATGGTGATGAAATAATTGATCTGTCTGATATTTCAATAGCTGATAATAATTCATTTAATTTTGTTTCGGCTGTATTACCATAGATTTATTTTATCAAAACAATCACCTGTCCAGACGGGGTAATATTGGTTTTTTATTTCTTCACAGTATTTTAATCAATCTGTTTTTTGTAAACAAGACTCATCCGGTTTTCTTTCCGCTGATTCAACAGTAATTTTGAATGAATATTATACGAAAATAATGATATATTTGAAAAACTAATATTTGACTTATGACAAAAATTTATTTAATAGTAATTATACTTATTGGTTTTATAAGCTGCTCAAAAGAACAGCAAACCAGTGAGAAGAAAAATTCCGGGAATGCTCCCGATACTTCAGTTCAAAAAACATATTCAAATAATACTGTTTCAGAAAATTCCTCCGATTCAATTACCGATCATTTTAATTTTGACAATTTTGGGAATTACGTTGACGGTAGCTATATTGACCGCTCATCCGGAGCTGACTGGGTGGGAGTGAAGATCCTGCCTTACGGTATAGGAAAAGCAATGGTTTCCATTCGTTCGAGAGCTGACAAAATGAAACCCACATGTACTTTTGACGGAATTGCTTCCGTTATCAGCGCCAATGAATTAATGTCAGCAGAATTTATGGGAACGCTGATCTTTAAATTCAGCGGTAAAGATCTTACAATTTCAGCCGGTCCTGATTCGCAGGAACCTTTGCTTACTTATTTCTGCCGCGGCGGGGGAAGTCTTGCAGGTACTTATCAGAAAATTGATGGTGAGCTTGACCCTGAACAAGTGGACAAAACCTCTTATGTAAAAACTCTTAACATGAAAGGCAGCGACATTCAGTTCTACATAAATGTAGAAGGTAATAAAATGACAATAACACCTGCAGGACTTAAGGAAGACAATAAACCTGTTACTCAAACAATCGACGGATATGTAAATGACGCTGAGATAGCTGATCTGAATTCTGACGGCTCTCCTGAAATTTATATTTATACTGTAGCAGAAGGAACTGGAAGGTTTGGTGATGTGATAGGATATTCGGTCAATAACGGCAAGTCAATGTCCTTGATCAGTTTCCATAAAATAGAAAATAACAAGGAAGCGTATGACGGATATGGCGGAAAAGACGAGTTTGCAGTGGTGGAAAACACTCTTGTAAGGAGATTCCCTATATTCAAACCCGGTGATGCAAATTCTGCACCTTCAGGAGGAACCAAACAAATTCAGTATAAGCTGAAACCGGGTGAAGCTGCCTGGCAGCTGGAGATCGATAAAGTTATCGTTTTTTAATTCCGGTATTTATAAAAAGATTATGACAAAAATTCAGAAGTTCACCCTGATTTTACTTGTACTTTACGGCATCTGGGAAATAGCCGTATATATATGGTCAAAAAACCTTCCTCCAAATGATCCTTTGATCAGGGCAGATCTGATACTGATATATCCTTTATTGATTATCATGATCATAATTTCCATAGTGCAGTTAATATTTTCATGGAAAAGGAAAAATTCTGATAATTAATTTAATCTTTATGAATACTCACGAAATTATAAACCAGCTTGACTCAAACTCATTAGTATTTAAAAATCTTCTTTCAGGCGTTCCGGAAAAATTGATTCACCGGAAGCCGTCCGGAAGCCATTGGTCACTGCTTGAAATAGTCTGTCATCTTTATGACGAAGAGAAAGAAGATTTCCGACCAAGACTTGCAAAGATAATTGCAGGTGATCACAACTGGGATCTTATCGATCCGCAGGACTGGGTTTTATCAAGAAAATATTCTGAAAAAGATTTTGACAGTGTATTAAAGGATTTTCTGTATGAACGCAGCGTATCCGTTGAATGGCTGAAAAGTCTTGATGTCAATTTCCGGAATTTAAAAGTCACACAGCCGGTATTCGGTGAATTCTCTGCAATTAAAATGCTCTCGGAATGGCTTGCGCACGATCTGCTTCACATCAGACAAATCTTAAAACTGAAGTTCGATTTCCTGAATGAATCTCTTCAGCCCGATGCCGTTTCTTATGCCGGTAAATGGTAACTTCCGGATTTATTTACTTAAATTAATAATTCAAATTGTGTAAATTGATTTACTGATATATCAGCTAAGATATTCAATTCCTGCTGCCCAAAAATTAAAGCAAACAAATGGAAATTCGTATTAATAAATATTATCTCTTTTTAATTTTTTTACTGCTAACTCTGATCTCTCATCAGATAATTTCCGAAAGGTCAATCACAAACAATGAATTGCTTAGAATAGAAATTCAGGAATCTATTCTTTCGGGAAATATGGAACCGCCTTATCAATACAGGATTATGGAACCTCTTTCTGGATATATTCTCGAACCGGTAGTTTCAGTCTTTGCTCATAATAAAGTCACAAGACATGTCTATTCTCATAAAATAGCATTGTTCATAACATTATTCGGAATATTTTTTTTTATGTATAAATATCTGAGTTTGTTTTTTTCAGATATAATAAGTCTGTTCGGATTGTTTTTATTACAAATTTTAATTCCGCTCGGTATTACAAGCATATGGGAGTCCGGAGATTATTTCAACCTTTTATTTTTCCTGATTGCTTTGATGCTGATTTTTAAAAGGAAGGAAAAGTATATTCCGTTTCTAATTGCAATTGCAACGCTGAACAGGGATCAGTCTGTTTTTATTACCGTAATTCTTGCTGCATTTTTATATGACAGAAAGGTTTTATTCGAGAAAAAAAATATTCTTCTGATAATTGCATGCGTTGCAGGTTACGCTGTCGCTTACTTTTCAATGAGATTATACTTCGGTTTCAAAATTAATCCTTATACAATCAGTCATGAAACTTCCACAAATATTACACACTGGTTTTCTATTGCAATGCTCTGGAGCAAGCAGGTTTTTATATATGTAATTTTTTCAATACTTGCATTTAAGAAAAGTCCCGTCTTTTTTAAATGGTCATTCATTTCATTATTCGTTTATGTTGTTTTCTTTTTCTTTAACAGTATAATGTCGCAGCTTGCAAAGTTTTTACCTGCATATCTGATTATGATACCGATGACATTACAGCTTCTCTCCGGAGAGCGGATGAAATATTTTGCCGCAGACAGCACTGACAAAACAAAACCGGCTGCTTAATTATTTTTTCTCAAACGGATTCGTCGCCCAGACAGTTACTTCATTTATCATTCCCCTGTCATCCATTTCAAGCAGAGATTTTATAGTGTGTGCTATTTCTATTCCGGTAAGTTTATTTGGAATATCCTGTCTTTGTTTTCTTTCAGGATTGCCGAATGCTGTTGTAACTTCACTCGGATTTACAAGCATCACCCTGATATTGAACGGACGCAGTTCCGCCTGCCAGCATTCTGTCATTCCCCTCAATGCGAATTTAGAAGAGCTGTAAATAGTGCCTCTTGCAAAACCTTTGAGTGCGGCAGTGGAAGCTATGTTGATGATATTTCCGTATTTCTGTTTCTTAAAAATTTCAGCCGCATATTTCGTCATCAGCGCAGCGCCGAAAACATTTACCGAATATACATTCTGAAAGGCTTCCATTGAAAGTTCGGTAACCTCTTTAAATTCTCCGATACCCGCATTGTTTACAAGACAATCCAGTCCGCCTAATTCTTTTTCAATGATGTCAAAAGTTTTTCTGATTTCTGCTTCATCAGAAACATCCGCATGTATTGCAAGCGAATTCGTTTCCAACGCCGCTTTTTCCAGTTTTCCTTTATCCCTTCCGGTAATTGCAACTTTAGCACCGCTTTGCGAAAGCAATGCTGCAGCGGCTTTGCCAATGCCTGAACTTCCGCCCGTTATGAGTATTCTTGAATCTTTTAATTCCATGTTCTGATTTTTTTATTTAAAATTTGAAAATCTGTGACCGCTTTTTAAATTTACAAGAAATTCATAAATGAATTTAATGCTGTTTTCAATATCATCTTTGTGAACAGTCTCGACTGTGGTGTGCATGTATTTAGTTGGAACCGAGATCAGCGCTGAAGCAACTCCCTCCGCTGAATATGCAAATTCATCAGTGTCGGTTCCTGAAGTCCTTGAAACAGCTTCAAACTGAAACGGAATTTTATTTTTCCGTGCGATATTTATCAGCATCTTCTGAAGTTCATTGTGAATGGACGGACCATAGGTCAGCGTAGGACCTTTACCGCAGGCAATGTCACCGTCCTTTATTTTGTCATACAACGGAGACTGAGTGTCATGAGTAACATCCGTAATTATCGCTACGTCAGGTTTTATCCTTCGCGAGATCATTTTAGCTCCTTTTAATCCGACCTCTTCCTGAACAGCATTCACAATATATAAACCGAATTTCAGTTTCCGTTTTTTTTCTTTCAGCATTCTCGCAACTTCTGCAATAATAAATCCGCCTATTCTGTTATCCATTGCCCTTCCCACATAATAATCTTTATTTAAAATCATGAATTCATCTTCAAAGGTTACCACGGAACCAACGTGTATGCCGAGCGCTTCGACTTCTTTTTTTGATTTACATCCGCAGTCAAGAATTATATTTTTCAGTTCGGGCTGATCTTCTTTTTTATTTCTTACATGAATAGCCGGCCATCCGAATATTGCCTTTATATAACCTTTGTCCGTATGAATATTTACTCTCTTTGACGGAGCAATGGTATGATCCGATCCGCCGTTTTCTCTTACATAAATATATCCGTTGTCATTGATGTAATTGACAAACCATGATATCTCGTCAGCATGCGCTTCGATAACTACTTTATAATCCGAGTCCGGATTTATTACTCCTACTACTGTACCGTAAACATCGGAATAATGTGTATTAATGTACGGTATTATATAATCAAGCCAAAGCTTTTGACCCGGTACTTCGAATCCTACCGGTGATGCAATGTTCAGATAATTTTTTAAAAACTCAAAACTTTCTTTTCTCAAAATAATATTTTTATTTATTTAATATTTCCGTTCCGTCTTTCCGTCCGATGATAATTGTGTCAGCAATGTCAATGAATAATCCTGTTTCCACTACGCCTGTGATCTGCTTCAGCTCAGCATCCATCGGCATCGGTTCTTCTATTTTATTTAAATGAAGATCGAATATAAAATTTCCGCTGTCCGTTTTAAAAAATCCGTCAGCTTTCATCCTCACGGCAGGACTGTATTTCCTGAGAATATCGAGAACTCTTTTATATCCGAACGGAATTACTTCTACAGGTAAAGGATATTTACCGAGCCGACTTACTAATTTTTCGGAATCTATTATCCAGATATTTTTTTTAGAGTTCAAAGCAACGATCTTTTCAAAGAGCAAAGCGCCGCCGCCGCCTTTTATACCGTTAAAAAATCTGTCCGCTTCGTCCGCTCCGTCAATGTTTATGTCTATAACACCGGCATCTTCGATTGGAACAGGTTCGATCCCGAATGACCGTGCGAGGTCTGTTGATGCATTAGAGCTGGAAACAGCTTTAATTTTTAAACCTTGCTTTACTCTTTCGCCTAATTTCTTAATTGCAAAAAAAACTGTGGAACCCGTGCCGAGTCCTACGGTCATTCCGTCTTCTATAAACTCTACAGCTTTATCAGCGGCAAGTTTTTTCTCCGTATCTTTTTGATTCATCAGTGTCTTGATAAAATTAGAATACTGTATATGTAATACCGACCTGAAGACCTTCTTTGAGCTGAGTCTTAAGCGACTGCGCTTTTTCATAAACTACAAGTACATTCAGGTTTACATTCAGAAAGTCATTCACGACAGCAGTAAAAGTGTTATCAAATCCTACATCCCATACGTCGAATGTTTCAAACGCAGAAAAAAGTCTCAGTCTTCCGGTATAAAGCAGATTATGGGCAACAGTAAAATTGGATTCTGTTACAGATTCCACGCCGGTCTGAAATTTAAACGCCTCGGTTTTATCAGGTGTTTCAAGGTCATCGGTGAATTGTCTGAATTTATTTGTAAATGTTTCCTGAAACGCAAATCCCAGACGCGTTGAAAAATTTGGATTGCCGTAAGTGAAACCTAAACTCTGAGTTACATAACCGGGATCAAAAAATGCGGAGATCTGAACAGCGGGATCAAGCGTATAATCAAAGCCGTTAAGAATTGAAGTCCGTATTTCGTTTGATACATACGGATTAAACAGCCATCCGGCGTCATAGATCAGCACATTTTCAAGTCTGAGATCATTGTCATTTGTCTGAAAACTGTTTGAGCCTGTCTTTGTAGAACCGAGAGTTACTTTGAGATTGTTTTTCAGAATCCATGGTTTTGAAAGTAAGTGATTTGAAAAATCTGAAATGCCTGTTATCGAAAGCAGATTCTCGCCGCCTTTTGACCAGTTGCTCAATGCAACCTGACTGATACCAAGTCCCAGAACGCCTTTCGGATTCCACCCGGGTTTTAAAGTTGTATCCTGCTGTGAGAAGGTTAATCCTGACATTAAAAAAATTACAGCTGAAAAGATGAAGATGTAAATTCTGATCATTTTTTTTTATTTAAATTTTACAAATATAATTTTTTTAATCAACACTCTTAATGTATTAATTTAATTCGTGACAGTATCAGACTTAAGAAATTTTTTTTAACTTATGGAAAATCCGGAGAACCGGTATAAGAAATGAGTTTAGATTAATATTATAATAAATTTATCACTTAGGACTTAATGCGGAATTTGCACACAGGCATTCTGCATAACTTTCGGATGTAAGATTTCCGAAACCGCAAATATTGTAATACCAGTCCTTCCTGTCCTTATCTGTCATAGCTTCATTGCTGCATGTATAAAACTTTATATAATTTTCCCTGTAAAGACTGTCGTCTGCGATCTTCATAGACGCGTTAAGCAATGCATCAATTGAATACGAGCTTTCATCATAAGCGTCGTTGAAATTATATTCAAAAATCCACTGAGGTAATTCATCCGCATTCAAATTATTTCCGGGGATATTCTTAAGATAGTAAGTTTCATAATTAAGCAGACTGTAATTTGTTTTCCGGTAACTGAAAATCTGATACGCCGGATTGTTATCGTAAACAGGACTAATTGATGGCGTGATATGAATAAATGACACAGGATTATTTCCTTCATAAAAAATTCTGAAGTCATCTCTGTGAAAATGTCCTGCGAACTGGGATAATATAATATCTGAATAGGTTTTTATCAGTCTGATAAATTCTCTGCTGTATTTTTCCTTCCATGCAGGCAAGATCTTTTCCCTGCAGTCTCCTTTACCGTGTATGGTACCGTAAATATCAATGCCGGGCGGAATATGATATGAAAGCATCAGTTTAATTCCTTCAGCTTTACATTTTCGGAAAATATTTTCCAGCCATTCAAGCTGTTCGGTTCCGGGATCAGTCAGTGTATCGCCGCAAAGATTTTTATAATTTGTAGAAAAGAAAACCGTATTAAGAATCAGCATCCTGAATTTATTTTCATCATCAGCGGTCTGCGGAAAGTTTACAAGACAATATCCGCCTTTTGAAAAGTCAGTGCTGAACGAAGAGTTGTTTCCCGTTTTGTTTACCAACGGCTCCCACACTTTTGATAGCATATTTAAAAATTTTCCCTGCGGATCTATCATGTAATCACCGCAGAATGAATCATCATTTCCGACCATCGGATAAATCTGCGTATCGGGATAAAACTTTGTAATGTAAGAAGTTAAAAATCTTATTGTTTTCTCAATGAATGCAAACATCGAGTCCTGATTCCCGTTACCTGAATACTTTTCATAATTTTCATTGAAATCATGTCCCATAAAATCTCCTGTTATAATAATGAAGTCCGGTTCAGATATTCTTAGTTTCATATCTTCCATCACGGATTTCAGTAACGGAAAATTTGAATCTCTTCCGTAATTACTTACGCTCTTAATTTCCGATCCGGAAAAAATATCTTCCCATGAAGTATAATGTGACTTAATCAGCTCACTGACTATTGCTGAATCGTAAAACGGATCGAAATGAATATCTGAAAAATTCAGGAATTTATGTTCAGTCGTATCCTTCTGCAAAGAAGTGCCGGTGAAACAAATACAGAACAGAAGTATCAGCAGATATTTCTTCATAATATAAAAATTAAACAGATGTGTACGGAAAATTATTTATGACAATTTAAAATAATATTTAAAATACTTTATACAAACCGGTTTGTAAATATAGTCATAATGATATTTTGATAAAACATCAGAGTGTCATTTTCAAAATTGCTGAAAGTACTGTTGTTCAAAATTGTATAAAATAAAAGGAGTAAAATAAATTAATATTTTACTCCATAGTAATTTAGTAGAAATAAATTCTTACTGTTTAACTTTCTTTTTTGACCTGTTTAATGATTTTGCTTTGCCGTTACCGTTAAGATGAATTTCCGGCAAAGAAAGTATCGGTTTGTTTTTGAAATCCGGAAGTATTACCGGTTTCTTTTTAAGCTGGTCCAGCGCGATTTCTATCGCCTTATCAAGCTGCGGATCTCTTCCTTTTGCAAAGTCTTCCGGTGACATTTCCACTTCGACGTCTGGATCCGTTCCGTAGTTTTCCACCTTCCAGCCCACATCTTTCATATACGTTGCATATTCAGGCTGCGTAGTCATCGTACCGTCAGCGAGCATAAGTCTCGGATTTATTCCGATAACGCCGCCCCAGGTTCTTTTTCCGACGAGAGTGCCGAGTTTCATCTGTTTGAAATTATGGCTGAAAATATCTCCGTCTGATCCGGCATGTTCATCAGTCAATGCAACGATAGGACCGGCAACGCTGTGGCATGGATAAGTGCCGACACTTCCCCATCTTGAAAGATCATATCCGATCTGCTTTCTGGAAAGTTTTTCTAAAAGGAGCTGAGAAACATGACCTCCTCTGTTATCCCGCAGATCTACCACGAGTCCGTTTTTTGCTGCTTCATGAATGTAGTATCTGTGAAATTCAGAAAATCCGCTTGGACCCATATCTGGAATGTGTAAGTATCCTAGTTTACCTTTGGATTTTCTGTGAACATATTCTTTATTTTTTTCCACCCATTCTCTGTACCGGGCTTCCGTATCAGTTGCAATTGTCCTTACTTCGTAATTTTTTAATTTACCTGTAACAGCATTCTTAACAGTAATGCTTACAACATTTTTAACCTGATTAACAAGGAGTTCACCCGGTGATACTTCCTTCTTCAGCAGTTCGCCGTTTATAGAGATCAGATAATCCCCTTCATTGATCTCCGTTCCGGGAGATTTCAGAGGAGAATTTTTTTTCCAAGAGTCACCTTTTATTATATGCTTTATCCTGTATGCATTTTCTTTTTCATCAAATTCAAAATCAGCTCCGAGTTTTCCGATTTTATAAACCGGCGAAGGCTTATAATCACCGCCCTGTTCATAAGCATGTGAAGTACCGAGTTCACCCTGCATTTCCCAAATAAGATCTGAAAATTCCGATCTGGATGCCACTTTATCGAGAAGCGGCAAATATCTTTTATAAACCGTATCCCAGTTTATTCCTGACATATCCGGAGTCCAGAAATGCTCTTTCTGCAGTCTCCATGCTTCTGTGTACATTTGCTTCCACTCGCTCATAGGGTCTATACTGACCTTCACTCTTGAGAGATCAAGCCAGTCATTTTTTCTGCTTCTGTGATGAAACGGTTCTTTTTCCGGGTCATGATTTGAATAATCTGAAAGGACACTGGAGTTTATATAAAGTTTACTTTCCTGTCTGTAAATTAGAGTGCTGCCGTCCATTGATACTTTAAAACTTGTAATTTTTTTTGCTATGTGTTCATTTTTCTGATTTGTAAAATTAAAAAGATCAAGAGATTCATCAGAAGGATGCTGTTCCCAGTACCAGTGATGAAGCGCACCTTTTATTGGTTCTCTGCTGTAGAGCAATCCGTCTTTTACTGCTGTGATCTGATAATAATTTTTTTCAGGAAGAGGAAATGAAATAATTCTTTCATCAATTCCGTCAAGATCAATTTTTACATCGTGATTTACGGATTTACCGTCTTTTGATTTTTTGCCTTTACGCTTTTGCGGAAATAATTTTTCATATTCCGGAGTAAACGGTGAAGGTGTTTCCTTATTTAATGTAATGAGATAAGGTCTTACTCCGAGAGAAAATCCAAGCTGAAAATAACTCGTGTCATAAACAGGATTATATTCTCTTTGTGAAAGAAAATAAATGAACCTTCCGTCAGGGTCAAATGTCGGCTGATAATCTCTGAATCCTGTAGGCGTGATCTGAACGGATTTACCGGATTCAAGACTGTATAAATGCAGTGATGAAAGATATTCAGCGTCTGACATACTATACACAATCCATTTTCCGTCAGGAGAAAAACAAAAATCTTCTATGCGTTCAAATTTACTTCTCGCTATTTTTTTAAAATTTTTATTATCTGTATCTATCAGGAATAATTCATATCTGTTATTTGAAACAGCCAGTTTATTTTCTTTAGGCGAGACTTTAAGATTCGCGATAATCCCTGCCCTGAAAAAATCCATTCTCTTAACTTCTTTTAAACCATCTTTGCTGCTGTGTATTTCAATAGTTTCATATCCATTCTCATCAGATACGGTAACTATATTTTTATTGTCATGCATCCATTGAGAAAACCTGTATCTGACTCCGTACTGTTTTCCAATCTGCAAAACCGGTCCGTCCCAGTTTGAAAACATGAAAGACTTTCCTCTTGTGGTTATAATGGAGGAGTTACCGTCCGGGCTGATATTATATGATTCAAGATATTTTGCAGCATCAGAAAATTTTCTCTGTCTCTGAATTTTCGGACTGTAATATTCTATGGCTATCATGTTTTCGACGCCTGAATCTATATTATAAGAATAAATTTCAGCTCCGCAGTGATAGACAATATTTTTTCCGTCGGTGTTTGCATTCCTCACATAATATTCTGTATTGTTAGAATGGCATTTTATATTTTTACCTTCCAAATCGCATGAATAAAGTTTTCCCAGTCCTTCATGATCTGAAATAAAAAATATTCTATCCCCTGCCCACAAAGGGCTTGCAAGGTTTCCTTTAATTTTACCGAGAAATTTTTCGAATTTCCCGTTACCTTTTTTATCAATCCAGAAAACTCCGGCTGTTCCGCCTTTATATCTTTTCCATTTTGCGGGATCCAGTGTATTTCTTCCGATCAGTACGCCTCCGCGCGGACCGAAGGCTACATTATTTCCTCTTCCGTAAGGAAACTTAACAGGAAGACCGCCGTCAGCAGAAACGCTGTACAGCATATTTTTTCCGGATAAAGGCTGTTCCGTATCAGAAGAAAAAATTACATTTCGGCTGTCGGGGGTCCATCCTTTTACTTTAGTTAATCCTCCGATAAATGTGAGTCTTTTATTTACTCCCCCTTCAGAAGGAATTATATAAACATCATTTTCGCCTTCCTCTTTTCCCGTAAAGGCGATAAACTTACCGTCGGGTGAAATATATGGGTTTGAAACTTCGCCTGAATTTGAAGTCAGTCTCCGCGCAACGCCTCCGGAAAGATTTACTTCCCAAAGATCATCTTCGCTTACAAAGACAACTTTATCTCCGCATACTGCCGGAAATCTTTTATAACCTGTATCGTTCATTTGTTTATAATTTGAAATTAAAATAAAAAGAATTGAATACGATTCTTTCCTTTAAAAGGTTTACGTAACTTAGCTTTTTTGATTTTTATTTTCTATAAAATATTTAATATTAATTATTAAAGTTAAATCAATAACTACTTAATTTTTCATAGAGTAATCTTTGCATTATTCACCGGAAAATTTTGCGTTTACTTCAGTTTTAAAAATATGAATTTTGATTCTGTAAAAAAAATTTTCAAATTCACAATTGATTTCAAAACTTCCAACTACCGGAACTACAATTTTTTCCGTAATGTCAGCCTTAGCTGCCGAGCATAATGCTGTAAATCTTTCACAGGGATTTCCTGATTTTCCCGCTGACCCTTTGCTTTTTGAATTAGTTTATAAAGCTTCGAAAGAAGGATTTAATCAATACGCTCCGATGCCGGGATTCAAATCGCTGAGAGAGGGAATCTCAAACATGATCTCTGAAATTTACGGAGTCAACAGGAATCCTGAAACGGAGATCACAATTACTTCGGGAGCTACTGAAGCTCTTTTTGCCGCAGTCAGCGCAACTGTAAACAGGGGGGACGAAGTAATAATTTTCGATCCGGCATATGATTCATATGAACCGGCTGTTATTCTTAACGGCGGAATCCCCGTCAGAATACCTTTAACATTTCCGGATTTTAAAATTGACAGGGAAAAAATTCTTTCCGCAGTTAACAATAAAACAAAACTGATTATTCTGAACTCTCCCAACAATCCTACCGGTACGGTTATTTCACAAAGTGATTTTTATTTTATAAAGGATGTCGTTTTAAAAAATAATCTTTATTTACTGAGTGATGAAGTATATGAGCATATTATTTTCGACGGACTTAAGCACTATTCGGTATTAGAAGACGATGAATTATTTAAAAGGTCTTTCGCTGTTTCATCGTTCGGAAAAACATTTCACATCACAGGATGGAAGGTCGGATACTGCACAGCGCCTGAAGATCTGACTTCTGAATTCAGGAAGATACATCAGTATCTGACATTTTCCACATCAGCGCCTTTTCAGATCGCATTGTCGCAGTACATAACTGATATAGAGAAGATACGCAGTCTAAAAAATTTTTATTCCGTAAAGAGAGATTACTTCCGCTCACTTCTCACGAAAAACGGTTTAAAACCGTTTTTCTCCGAAGCCACCTACTTCCAGCTTCTCGACTATTCCGACATCTCAGACGAATACGACATCGACTTTGCCGTCAGACTCACCAAAGACTTCGGCGTCGCCTCCATTCCTCTTTCCGTCTTTTACAAAGATAAAACCGACAACAAAGTCCTCCGATTCTGCTTCGCAAAAGAAATTCAAACTCTCGAAAATGCCGTCAGTGCACTTGCTAAAATAATCTGATTAAATAACACAAATTTAATTTACCGGAATAAAAAAATTCCTGCTAATCTTCCCAGATGTGAAAACGCATTCCGTAAGGATCCGCAATCATCTTGCTCTTTTCATTATATACCTGCGTTACCTTACATCCTTCCCTTTCAAGCAGCTCCTGAGCATCAGCCACGCTTTCCACTTTGAATTCAAAAAATGTGAATCCGCTTTCACTGTTTTCCATATAAAAGTTTATTCCGTCTTTTATAAAATGCGTCTCAGCTTCCGAATGTTTTACCTTTTGCATTCCGAGCACGTTCTCGTAAAAATCAGCGGCTTTGACATAGTCCCTGACCTGTACAGCTATGTGCGGACTGAATGTAAATTTCATTTTATTATTTTTTAATTAAAATAATTTAAAAATATTTTAAATAAAATGAGCTGTATTTTTATGAACGTATTCTTATTTAACTAATATCATTGTCCGCGACTGTCTGAATTCACCGGACTCCAGAGTGTAAAAATATATTCCTCCGGCTGATTCCTTTCCGTCTGAAGCTGAATTAAATTCCGTTTCGTATTCTCCTGCATCCTGATACTGATTTACCAGCGTCGCTGTCTCACGTCCGAGTAAATTATATATTTTAATCTTTACATTTCCGGAGACTGGTATTGAATATTTTATTTTTGTAACTGGGTTAAACGGATTAGGATAATTCTGAAACAGCATATACCTGTCCGGAATTATACTGCTGCTATTTACAGCATTTGTTATGGTGGGATCTGCGCTCTTAAAAATTCCGTTATTATACGTAACGCCGTAAAGATAATCTGAATTATCAAAAAAGAAATTAGTTATCAGAGCTCCCGGCGTTAAACCTGAATTATGTGTATTCCATGTATTTCCGTTGTCTGTGGATTCATAAATACTTCCGCTGTGCGATACAAAAATATCGCCCCGTCTGTTCACATCAAACGCACTTATACCGCTTCCTGACCATCCTCCGTTCTGAATAATTTCCCATGTAATACCTTCATCGGAAGATTTAAATATCTGGCCGCCGGATATTAAATACAGATCATTTCCGGAAACCCTGAAACTGCCCGGGAAAAAGAATTGATCTAAAATTCTTTCCGTCCAGCTGTTTCCGTTGTCTGAACTGATAAGCAGTTTAGAAGGAAAACTGCTCAGAGAAGCTAAATATATTTTACCGGCAACTCCGGTTTTTAATACATTAAAGAATTTTGATTCCGGCTGTAATATTTTAACCCAGTTATTTCCGTTATCATGTGACCTGTATAATTTTACCGTATCTGAAAAAGCTGCCGAAGATGACAAAGCAAATATGCTTCCGCCGGTAGAATTTGAAATATTGTTTATCCCGGAACCTGCTTCAATCCCGCCGTTTGATAAATTCCATGTTACTCCGTTATCTGACGTTCTGAAGATCCCTGAATTTTTTAAAGCTGTTAATATTTCGCCGTTAGGACATCTGTGAAGTATATTTGTAAATACTGACGGGAGATCGCCGTTCCTTCTTACCCAGCTCATGCCGTTATCTGAAGAATAATGTATTCCTGAACCTGATGCTGTCATTATTGAATTCAGGTCCGGAGATGTGAGTGAATTAAAAACCGGTACAGTTAAGTTTTTATTTTTTTCACTCCATGATATTCCGTTGTTATCCGAATAATAAATTCCCAGAGAGGACGTTAAAAATACTAAGCTTCCCGAGGAATAAATTGAGTTTATCAAATTGACTGAATGACTTTCGAAGATCTGTGTCCAGCTGTTTCCCTGATCAGCACTTTTAAAAACTCTTCCTTCGGAAGTCCCGGCATAGTAATTATTCTGAACATCCTTATATAATTTGCTTATGTTAAAATCCGTGATCCCGTTATTAATTTCCATCCAGCTTATTCCGTTGTTTGAAGTTCTGAAAATTCCGGATCCGGGTAATGCGGCAATCAAATTTACGCCGTCAGTTAACAGACCTGAAGCATTTAACGAAGGAAGATTTCCGTTTATATTTGTCCAGCTTGACGTGTTGTCAGCGGAAATAAATATTCCGTTTTGAGTAGCGGAAAAAATATTTCCGGCGGAGTTAAATGCATAATCTCTTGACAAGAGCGTAGAGCCGTTGTATGAGAATGCAGTAAAATTGTTTCCGCCGTTAAATGAAATGTGATTGTTTATTAATACCAGACCCTGCGGACTTACTTTTACAATTACTACCGAAGCCCACAGTCCGCTGTGCGGAGCAACGCTGATCGGATTGAAACTCCAGCTCTGTCCTGAGTTATTGGTCCACCATAATCCGCCCGAACTTTTACCTAAATAAACTGTACCTGAGCTGCTTACATCCATACATAAATTCGAATTCACCGAACCCTGTTCTGTCCGGTTCCACTCCTCTCCGTTGTCTGTGGAAATATACAAACCTTCATTTCTCAGTGCGGCGAGATTTCCGTTCGGAAGTTTCTTCAATTCTAAAACCGTTCCGCCGTAAGGTCCGTGCAGACGCGACCAGTAATTTTGCCCTAAAGAACCTGATGCGGAAATCAAAAATAATGTGATTATGATGATTAGAGTTTTCATGACCGTAATTATAATTTTATAATAAAATAAAATTATCTCTAATTATAATTAATTACAAATAAATATTCCTCTAAACGTAGTATTCTTATTCTTACTTTTCTGGCATCAGTTTTAAATGACCGGCTGACGGGTAAATTCTCTCGATATTGCCTTCCGTAAATTTACCGCCTCTATTTCTTGTAGATTTTCAGATCTCTGAATTTAAAATATGAAAACCCGGGAGATAATGTGTTTATTTTGTATTTAAAAAACTGATTTACCTTAGGTGAAGCTATTGTAATATCAGCATACTGTTCTGTCGGTAAAATATTTAATGAGACAGCATTGTAAATTACAATATTGCTTGGTCCGGAGTCATAAGAGATTGTCATTGGTTCTGTAGAACTGTTATTCTCGCCCGAATAATAAAACGTTAATCTCGCGCTGTCCCTGTCCGTGAAATTTAAAGTGTTTCCCGTAATGCTCAGTGATTTAGTCGAACTTCCCGAGCTTATTCCGACAGAGTCACCGGATACTTCCGCCAATAAAACTTCACCGGTGTTTGGCGGCGGAGTTACCGTATCATCGCTGCTGCATCCGGAAAAAAATAAAACAGCTGTTACTAACAGCATGATTGCAGGTAGTAAAAATGATTGTGTACTTTTCATTGGTCTGATTTTATTTAAATGATAATAAAGATATATATAATTGTATTAAAAGTATCTGCTCTTTTCCTACAGCTGTTCATTCCGGTTTTCTTCTGATTGATATTCTGTTAAATTTTATGCTTAAAAATATTTTCTGATTTACCTTAAATATTTTATATGAGTATAAATTGAACTTAACCGGAGTTTTTCCTGAAGAGAATAGTTAATATCCTCGGCATCTGCGTCCTGTCGTCATTATCAAAATATTCATTCACTTCAGTGATTTTCATCCCGTACTTTTTTGCCGGTATGATAAAGTCTGAAATGTTATGATTAAAACAGGTTGCAATTTTTTTTCCTTCTTCTGATTCAAAACCTGCTTTGGTTCCGTTATACTGTTTGTACGGATGCAGTTCGCCTGCATAAAGGTAACCTCCCGGATTTAATACCTTTGCGGATTCTTTAAAAATATGATCAAGATCTTCAATGTGCTCGAGTACAAGACTAAAGCTGACAAGATCATATTTTTGAGTAACAAAGTCCCATTCCTTTCTGATATCACAATTCACAAATAAAACTTTCGGGGAATTAATTTTCCGCTTTGCCTTCTCAAGCATTCCGGCGGAAAGATCTGCCGCGGTAATTTTCTCCGCGCGCGTTAAAAGCCATTCCGTATTCTTTCCTGTACCGCAGCCGATCTCAAGACAGGTTTTAAATTTTATATCCGCAAGTTCGCTTCTTAGAGCAATTCCTTCAAGATCCCGCGTCTTGTTTGAATTTGTATCGTATTGCTCAGACCAGAGATCATAAGCTTTTTCAGGTTCCATATATTTAAATTATATTTAATTTTTGACGGTAAAAAATGCTGTTTATTATTTTAAAGATTTTCTTATTAATAATGACAGATCTTAAAATTCTAATCAGAAGCTTTCATAAATACCCGTCTTAACTATTCTTGATCAAACTGCACTTTCAGTCCTGACGGATCTTTGAATATTATCCTATTTCCTTTTTCCATTGCAAAATGCTTCCTTCTGCTCACTGTCAGGTTATTCTGTCAATGGAACATAAGCCGATTGGTGCTATTTTCTGCTTTTTTCAAATGACTTCCTTCTGTTAATCGGTTTTATAATTTTAAATTCAGAAGGAATCTCATTAAAGTCCGGTTTCTCGAACGGAATTTTACTTTCTCTGAATTTTTCTTTGTTATTCTTAAATTCAGATTTATATACTGTTATATCAGGTGATTCATTAAAATTTTTGGGAATCAGGTTTTCCGGTATGGTGATTTTTTTTCTTGCGCGCGTTATTGCAACATAAAGCAAATTTATTTCTTCATTAAGTTTAGAAAGATTTATACCTGCTTTTTCAGGATCTTCCGTGCATTTAATTATTTTATCCTCCGTCATAAAATCATCCACTATCCTTACATCATCGTATTCCATTCCTTTGCATCTGTGAATAGTTGAGAAAATAATTTCGGCTGTATCTTTTTCATCATCGCTCACATGTAATTCTTTTATTCTCTTTAAAATAATCGGAAGATCGTTTCCGTATTTTTTTACGATCTCAATCAGCATCGAAAGCTGCATATCTTCTGTCTTCTCGCTGTATGCCTGCAGGTCTTTAATATCTTTCATTTGTTTTATAAAATTGTCCCTTATCAGTTTTCTCCTGCCGTTGTATAAATGCAGTACATCGTATAACGAAGCTCCTTCGTCGGCATAAGTGTATGAATTTATATTGCCTTCGAAATAAAGCCGGATATTTCTGTTTTCTTCCGATACTGTTTCTATCGCTTTTATCAGCAGCCCGAGATTAGTCCTTCCCAGTATTGCTTTCTCTTTGCAGACATCCTCATCGCCGGATTTTTTTTCGCCCGTAATATGAACATTTTTATGCTCTGCCAGATGATTCTTCCATTTAAGCACTGACACGGCAAGATCGGCAATGTCCTGACCGAAACGAAAACTTCTCGTAAGACTGTATGTTTTGAAATCAGCTTTCTCAAGCGAGTTTACAGCATGTCTCCATCCATAGATCTGCTGATGAGTGTCGCCTGCAATTACTTTTACGGCATTTTGCTTCAAAAATATGTCAAGCATTACTGCTGAAGCATCCTGCCCTTCATCAAAAAGTATATAATCAAAATCAAGCTTCGGATCAGACAGCTGAAATTTCTTTAAGTAAAAATCATGCGTGATTTCAGTCTCCGAGTTATTCATTTTAAAAAGCATAAGGCGTGTCTGATGTTCAATATAACTGTAATGTTTTGTCACAAAAGAAAGAGCTTCCCTCTCTGAGACAGTTTGTTTATAATTAAGCTCACTGACTTTTTTTACTGTGCTGTTGCAGAAGTATGAAATGAATTTCAATATATGATTTGCGGCTATATACTCACCGTGTTTTTCTCCGCTAATCCTCAGCTTCAGCAGCTCTGTTATATCGTGTGACTTATATCCGTGAGCGCGGACTTTATAACCCTGCTTTTTTACAATATGTCCGTATGCAAGCGAATGAGCAGTTTCAATCTGAACGTTGTGAAGTCCCTGTGCTTTAAATTTTTTTTCGGCTTCGTTTTTTACCGTTCTGTTAAACGCAAGATAAAGTATTCTGCTGCTAAGCGGACGGGCTTTTGCATATTCTATTACCGTTGTTGTCTTTCCTGATCCGGCTACGGCATTGATCCTGATATCACCTGAAGAATTAATGATCTCCATTTGCTCTTCCGTTAATTTCATGTTTTCATTTAAGTTTATAATCCGTTCTGAAAAATATTTCACCGTTACAATGTATCTGTAAATATATCTTAAATTTTTGAAATGTATTTACATTTCAAACGAGTTTAAGTTAAATATTTTAAAAAATAATTTCAAAGCAGTATATTGTTTTAGAAATTATATTTTTAATTGTATCCGGAGAAATTTTTGCCGCTCCGTTTTTAGTATCTAAGTTTATTATCTGAATTTTAATTTGGGTTTAATAGATTATAATAAACAAATTTTTATTAAGATAAATTTGTGTCTTCCTCAAAAAGATATTCGTGATATTCGCCGGTAATACTGAATCCGGTTTTTCTGTAACACTCTATCGCAGCTTTATTATCAATGTGAACATTCAGTCCTATGTGATCAACAGATTCAAACAGGTCACTGCATAATGCCGAAGTTAGTTTGCGACAGATGGATTTTCCCCTGTGGAGCGGGTGTGTAGTAATATTTCCGAGCGCGGCGACTTTATATTCCGGGGAATATACATGTATTCCCGCCGCTCCTGTTAATTCGCCGTCGGTAAAATGTCCGAAATATTTTCCGGTTTCAAGCATACGCATATCAAACCAGTTTCCGGGGTAAGCTTCCGCATAAAATTTTTGAATTGCTGCAATGTCTTCTGTCCCTAATCTTTTTATGTTATCGGTGTCATTCATATCCTTAAAATTTTTTTTCAAAAGACACATCTTGTAATGCCTGCCGAAATCCTCAGCTTTGTATTTACCTGAAAAAATAATTTCCAGTCCGGGAGAAAGGTGAGAATAAAACTTATCCGGAAGTTCAGCAGAAATTCCTGTTAATAATTCCTTCATGTTGTTTAAATCTCCGTCACAGACTGCAAGCAGTACGTGCAGATCCGTTCCCGTATAAAGAAATGTAATTTCAAGAATTCCGCTTTCGTCAGTAAGCGCAAACCACTTTGTATGTTTAAAAAAGAAATCATCAAGGTCTCCGATGGGATAAATATTAATGCAGGTATTTTTTCTGAAATGAGATTCTATAACTTTTTTATCTGAGAGAATTATTATTTTCTTCAATTGATATTAAATGACAAATATTTAAAAACGGGTCGGTTTCATTTTCTCAAAAAAAAATTTATCTGAAAATATAAGATTGAATTAAAATTAAAAATCAATTTAGCTAACTTGTCAAAATAATTAAACCGATTAAATAATGGAAAAAGAGGATTTAAAAAAATACTGTGAACTGATAATAAAAGCAGGCGTCAATTTATATGAGGGACAAAATCTTGCAATAGGATGCGGGATCAGAAATGCGGATTTCGCTCTGATGCTTGCAGATACGGCTTATGAAAACGGAGCGGGTTATGTTGATATAATTTTTAATTCAAACGAACTTATAAGAAGCCGCGTTGATCATGCAAAGAAAGCGGCGAATATAAATTTTATGCCGAACTATCCTATCAGCAGAGGATTTGAACAGATTGCTAACGACTGGGCTTTTATCAGGATTGACAACCTTGAAGAACTTAATGTGCTGAAATCTCTTGATGCAAATATTTTAAGCGCAATAACAAAAAACGAGCAAAGCGCGCTGAAGGCAATGTCCAAAGCAATTGCGTCGGCAAAGATTGCCTGGTGTATAGTTGCCGCTCCGGGATTAAACTGGGCTGCGAAAGTTTTTGACTCAGAGCCGTACAGTGAACTTGAGAATAAACTATGGGAAAGTCTTACAAAAATTCTAAGACTCGATAAGCCGGATCCTGTGAAGGAGTGGAATATTCTGGGAAAAAAACTTGTCAAAAGAGGAAACCTTCTTACTGATCTGAAAATTGATAAGCTGGTATTCACGGGTCCCGGCACCGACCTTGAGATCGGTCTCACTCCGAATTCAGTATGGAGAGGCGGTCTGGTAAAAGCTCAGAACGGAAGAGAATTCATTCCGAATTTACCAACGGAAGAAGTTTTCACGTGTCCGGATTTCACAAGGACAAACGGAAAAGTAAAAGTTACCAAGCCTGTTAAGGTGCTTGAGAATTTACTTACCGGTATTTGGTTTGAATTTAAAAACGGTAAAGTTGTTGATTTCGGCGCTGATGATGACAGGGAAATTCTTGAAAAATATTTTGAAATAGATGAAGGTGCTTCTTTTCTCGGCGAGGTTGCTCTGGTTGACATTAATTCCGAAGTCTATAAATCCGGATTAATATTGAACAGTATTCTCTATGATGAAAATGCTGCCTGCCACATTGCTCTTGGAAGAGGTATTCCTATGTGTTTTTCAAACAAGGATGAGATTATTACTCCGGCAGATATGAAATTAAATAAATGCAACGAATCTGTTGTTCATACTGACTTTATGATCGGGTCAGAATTTATAAATGTAAAAGCAACAGACTATAACGGCAAAGAGCATCAGATAATTAAAGACGGATTATTTGTAATTTAAAAAATCTGTAAATTTTTTTAATCTAAAACTGTAACTCTGCTCCCTTTCTTATATCCGGAATCTAAATCCGTTAATGTTATCACGCCTGCATCTCCCCTGTAATAAAGTTTGGAGAGATAATCTTCATTTACATCTTTATCATCCGAAAAAACAAAATCATTCAGGTACTGCATTTTTCCGTTTGGTTCTTTAACAGCCCAGTGAATATGAGCGGGGAAATCTCCTTCGGGATATTTTCCCGGTCTGACTGTATTTATAAAATACTTTCCGTCATTATCTGTTATGCACCATCCGTGAAGTTTTCCGTGCCATTTTTGAAATCCGGTTTCATTTCCGCTCTTGGAATATAAGCCGCCTGCATCTGTATGATATGCATAAATCAAAACGCCCGGGTAGGGAGTAATGCTGTCTGATTTTAAAATTTTTCCTTCAATCCTGATCTTCTGTCCGGGCTCATTTTGAACAGGGATCATCATTTCGTTTTTTAAACCGGAAGGAGCGTTTATAAAACTGCAGCCGATATCAGAATCCGGACCGTCACATGTATCCTTTGCGGTTTTATCTGAGCTTGTTTTGTACTGCGTTTCTACGAATTTATTTCCGCAGAAAAGATTTAATAAAGCAAACAATATTAAAATAGTTTTCATATGTAAAAAAATTTATTTTATAAAATTTCCCTTAATAGCGCAGCCGGTAAATTTTTTGCTGTCATTCAGAGCTAACGTAACACTATACTCATAAGTTTTGTCTGACATGTTATCGGAGCAGTTTTGTTTTTTAACGGATACATTCAGAGTTGTTCTCTGAATATTATTGTATCCGAAATATTTTATAATTCCGTCTTCTTCTTTCGGATCATTATAAAAAAAGAAATAAGATTTTTTTTCAGAAGGGAGATAAAGCTCCATAAGGTTTTCGCTTTTTGAAATCTGCAGCGACCAGTTCGGCTCATTACCCAGACACCAGAAGTCGTAAGGAATGCAGGTGTTTCTGTAGTTTTTTCCTTCAACGGATATCACTTCCTTTATTATCAATACTTTGAAATATTTTTCCGGATCTCGGATATTAATTTTTACCGAGTCGCCGATGTAACCTTTTACCGAAGCGATTGCCGAAGCATAAATATTTTCTGACGGAAATAATTTTTTGTAATTAGAATTCAGTGCTCCGGATTCATCCTTTATATAATACAGCGAGTCAGGATTACTGCAGTCACGGAAGGATCTTTCTGATGAATTAATTTTTATAAGTCCTTCAAATAATCTGAGCACCGTATCTGATTTTTCAACGTTAATACTTTTATCCTCAGCTTTATCGGAATCCTGCGGCGCTGTGCTGTTTTTGGTTTCCTCAAATGCGTCTTTGTAAAGCACTTTATTTATACGGTCACATCCCGAAAGAAAAACTATTGCTGTCAATATCAGGATTTTCAGAGACATGTTTAAATGATTTATAAGTTTTTTAAAATTTAAAATGTTTTGGGGAAAGCAGCCGTTTTGTTATTAATTTGCTGCGGCAATAATAGTGAAAATTTTCTCCTTCTGTTCTCTTTAGTTATTGCTATAGTTTAATATCCTGTCAGAATATAAAATTAATACTTTCTCCATATACTGTTATCAGCTAAAGGTTAAAGATCTTCAAAATGATTTCTAAGTCTCTCCGCGGTTTTTTTACCGGCTTCGGTTTCCATCTGTTCGTAACTGTTTTTTAACATATCTTTAATGTTTTCTACTGAGCCGAATTTAGTAAGAAGTTTCTGTACAGTCTTCACTCCTATTCCTTCAATCTCTGTCAGCTCCGATGTCAGAGTTCTTTTGCTTCTTAAGTCTTTGTGATAAGTTACTGCAAATCTGTGAGCTTCGTCTCTTATTCTCTGCAGAAGTCTTAATCCGCTTGATGTCTTGGGAATATTGTGAGGCATTGATTCTCCCGGCAGATATACCTCTTCAAGACGTTTTGCCAGTCCGATAATATTCTGATTTTTTACGCCGAGGTCTTCAAGAACTTTAACCGCAGATGAAAGCTGTCCTTTTCCCCCGTCAATGATTATAAGGTCAGGAACTGCTCCGAAGCTGAGATCCTCTTTTGAATTTTCCGCATGGGATTCAGAAATTCCGCCTGAATTCTTTTCATTAATTTTTTTAAATCTTCTGTATATAACTTCCCTCATAGACAGAAAATCATCCGGGGTTCCGGTTTCATCAGGTACATAATTTATTTTGAACTTTCTGTAATCTGATTTTTTCGGTCGGCCTTCTGCAAATACTACCATTGAAGCCACCGTGTCCGTTCCCTGAATATGCGAAATGTCATAGCATTCAATTCTCCGCGGAAGTTTAGTCAGGTTAAGATCTTTTTTCAGCGAATCAAGCGAAGGCGGGATAAATTCTCTTTTAAGTCTGGTAAGTATAAGTTCGTCGAGCATTAACCTCGCGTTTTTTTTCACCATAAAAAGCAGTTTATACTTATCGCCGATTTTCGGTATTATCAAATCCACTTTTCCGTTTTTTCTTTTTTCCAGCCAGTCTTTAACAGCGATTGGATTTTCCGGCTCTGTCATAAGGTGAATTTCGTCCGGTATAAATTCTGATTTAGAATAATTGTTTATAAGAAGCTGTTCTATAATTTCAGAAGAAGTTTTGTCTTCTACGTTTGTAAGAAAAAAATGCGTTTTACCAATTACTTTTCCGTCGCGGATCTTTAGTACCATTCCGCAGCTGTCGTTATCTGTTTTTTCAAACGCTATAATGTCCTTGTCAATGATCTCATCATCCACGATTTTTTGTTTGGATGAATATACTTCTATTGCATTGATCCTGTCTCTGATCTGCTTCGCTTTTTCGAACTGCATCTTTTCAGAATATTCCTGCATTTTTAGCGTAAGGTCTTTTAAAAGAGATTTTGTTTTTCCGTTAAGCAGTTTTGCTACCTGATCTATTGTATAATTATATTCTTCTTTACTGACAAATCCGACACAGGGACCTTCGCATTTTTGAATATGGTAGTCAAGACAAAGGTTAAATTTATTTTTGGAAATTGCGTCTTCTGTGAGATTCAGACTGCATGATCTTATCATGAAAATATTTCTTACTGTCTTCAGCGCAAACCGCATATTTCTGACGTCTGTATATGGTCCGAAATATTTAGACCCGTCCGATCGTTTTTTTCTTGTGGGAAAAATTCTGGGGAACGGCTCGTTTGTAATTACAATGTAAGGATATGATTTATCATCTTTGAAATTGATATTGTATCTCGGCTTATGGGTTCTTATGAGATTCTGCTCCAGGATAAGGGCTTCTACTTCATTGTCTGTTGTGATAAGCTCAATGTCACTGATCTTTCTGATCATAGCGCTGATCATAGGGGAAACCTGCTTGGACTGGAAATACTGCCTAACTCTGTTTTTCAAAACAGCAGCTTTACCGATATATAAAAGCTTACCTGCATTATCCCTGAATTGATATACTCCCGGGGAAGAGGGTAGAGAATTTAACTTTTCTTTAAGAGTCGGATTAAGATCATTATCGTCTATAAATTCTATTTTGTCTTTTTTGTGTTCCATATACTATTCAAATCAAAAGCTGAATAATTTCACTTTGCTGATGCAATGAAAAAATTATTTTTTTTTCTGGGTAAACTCAATAAGAATATTATTAGCGGATTTCGGGTGAAGAAAAGCTATGAGCATATCGTCTGCGCCGGTTCGGGGGGTTTCATTAATTAGTCCGATCCCGTCTTCTTTAAGTTTTAAAAGTGATCCTGATATGTCATTCACTTCAAAAGAAACGTGATGAATACCTTCTCCTTTTTTTTCAATATATCTGGAGATCGGTGATTCGGGATCCGTACCTTCGAGCAGTTCTATATCGCAGTTCTCAAGATGAAATTTTCTGACATTAACTTTCTGCTCCCCGACGTATTCAGCTGCGGTTGCGGTTACGCCGAATATTTTTTCAAAAACTTTTACAGATTCCTCCAGAGACTTCACCGCAATTCCTAAATGCGCTAGTTTCATAAAACGACTGTTTACTTTTATTAATTTTTATAAATACTGATCCATTCCTTTTCTTCTCAGATAATCGACTACATCCTTTACTTTCTGCGCTTCGCCTTTTTTACAGATAAGCAGTCCGTTTTCCGTATTAATAATCAGCAGATCTTCCACTCCGACAGCTGCAACTATTTTCAGGTCGTTGATTATCAGACAATTTTTAGAATGGTGTGTGATTGTCATGCCTTGTCTCACATTTCCATCAGGGTCTTTTTCTTTAATGTTATAGACTTCATCCCACGCGCCTACGTCATTCCATCCGAAGTGACTTCTGATAATAAAAACTTTTTCGGATTTTTCCATAACTCCGTAATCTATAGATATGCTTTTCAGTTTGGAATATTCATCTTCCAGAATTTTCGGAAAAGATGTTGACAGGATATTGTCCGAAAGTCTGTTTAAAGATTCATAAAGTTCCGGCATATAGTTTTTAATTTCTTCTATCATAGTATCGGTTCTGAATATGAACATGCCGCTGTTCCAGAGAAAGTCTCCGCTTTCAAGAAAAGCTTTTGCGACTTCCGTGTTTGGCTTTTCCGCAAATGTTTTTACTTTAAAAACTCTTTCAACAGAGACATTGCTGAGACTTTCTGTTTCAATGTCAGCGTAAACATCCGAATCATACTGAATGTATCCGTAGCCGGTCTCCGGTTTATCCGGATGAATGCCGAGAGTCACTATACCGCCGTTATCATTTACAAATTTCAATCCGCTTTTGATAACTCTGTGGAATTCATCAACGTTATCAATCAGATGATCAGCGGCAACAACGAGAACATTTGCTTTGGGCTGAAATCTGTTAATAAATACGCATGAGAGCCCTATGCATGGCGCGGTATTTCTGCCTACGGGTTCGCAGATTATATTTTCATCGGGGATTTTCGGCAGCTGTCTTTTAACTTCCTGTTTATAAATCACGTTGGTAACCACAAAAATATTTGTATGCTTAAAGACATCATCAAGTCTTTTGTAAGCGAGCTGAAGCAGCGTATCGTCATCGTCAGTGATTTTCAGAAATTGTTTAGGAACTTTGTAATTTCCTTTTGGCCAGAATCTTGAACCGACACCACCGGCCATTATTACGGCATAATTTATCATATTATTAAAATAAGATTATTGGTTTTTTTTGATATTGCTGAATATCTTCACAGGATCGTTCAGATAAGAAATAAACACGTCCAGATCTTCAACCTCTTTATCTATAATAATCGCTTTCATATTATAAATAATATAGCGGTATATTTTTTCAGTTTCATCCGACACAGGGTTTATTCTGTAGCTTTGAATAAATTTCAGAAACACATATCCGGCTTCAGCAAGCTGAACCAGTTTATCTAACTTTAGTTCCTTAGCGGTTAATACTGTCTCTTTAAGATTTGTCAAAGCAGAAGTAAGACTTCTCAGTGCTTCGTATATTCTGAACTCGCCTTCTATTTTAAAGAGGTTTTTAAAATTCTCATCCGTTTCCTTAATAAGTTTTTTAAGGCTTGTTAATTTTTCTTTTTGAAGTTCGTCGGAAAATTTTTCGTTAATCCTTTCAGCAAGCTGTTTCTTAATTTCTCTGTTCTTTAAATATTCTTCTCTCATCAGGTTTTCCTCAATAAGACCTTTTCTGATATTCTCTATTGACTTAAGAATATTCTTATAACCGAAATAGTCTTCACCTTTAATCAGATTTGAAACCAGTGTGAGTCCCAGTTTATAAAGGTTTAAAGTGCTTTCAGTTATATCATATTTTCCGTTAGCTATTTTTTCAAATGAAAGTCTGATCGCCTGATAGATATTGGAAATAATTTCGAGAGACATTTCTTTGGAAGCATATTCAAGATCAGCGCTGATGTTGGTGATGTTGGAAATGATATTAGCTCTTTCTTCTTCGTTGTCTATCTTGGCGGAGACAATATAAATAAGACTGTCAAACTCCGAATTCAGTTTACCGTTAAGCGATTTAACTTCAGTTTCAAAGTTTATAAATTCCTCATTTGTAATTTGATCCGGGCTAAGATTTTCATCTTCATCGGCATTGATCCCGGATTCAACTGAATGATGAATACTGCTGTCTAAGAGTTTTTCTTTAAGTTCTCTTTCATAATTATTGAGTTCATTCTGAATATCCTCGTTGAGTTTATATTCTTCATTGCTGTCGGTTGATTTATCTGTGTGCAGGTAGGGGATTTCGTTATTTTCATTTTCCGGTTTGCCGATGAAAGTTTTTTTAATTGTAAATGAGTCTTCGCTTTCGTTGTAGTTTAAATCTGAGTGAGGGGACTGGGAAAACGGGTTGGTATGGGCTGTATCGCCGGAATTGTATTCCGGCTGACCGGAAGTGGCGACGGATGAAACGGTTTCTGCGGAATCAGCCGGAGCAATATTCACTTGTTCGGGATGCGGCTTTATCTGCTTTTCGTCTGTGTCATCCGTAGATAGATCTGCGGATATGCCGGCTTCGGCATGTTGTGTCAGCTCCGGTGAATTTGGAATATCATATTCGGGATCCGCAGGCTCCGGCGCTGACATACCGGAATTCAATTCCGGTAATACCCCCATCACATCTCCAATCTCCACCCTCTCCTCCGGCAGCTCAAACGCCGCATTATCTTCCTCTTCCTCCGTCCTGAGCAGTTCCATATAATTCTGTCTGAACTTTACCAGCTCCTCGTCTTCTTCTCCTTCGCTTCCCTCGGCTGCTCCGTTTTCATCAATTTTCTTCAGCTCCGCTTCTACATCTATTGTTTCTTCTGTTTTTTCACTCTCCTCTGCTGCGTAATCTAATTTAAAACTTAAATTAGCATTGCTCTGCGTTATCTCATTGTTCATGTCTGAAATATATTTCATAAGTTCTTTCCCGAGAAATTCCGTATCATCGTTTGCGTTCTGTGTGAGATTATCAAAAGTTATTACATCGTCTTCCAGTTTCTTTAAAATATAAATAAGATACTTTCCGGTATCTCCAAATCCTTTTATGTGATTAAGTATATACAGATCCTTCAGCAGATTTTCCGAACTCAATAGCCGTTCCGTTATTTTTCTGATTGCTGAAATATGCTCCTGCCTGACGTTTTGTCTCCATAAGTCATTAACTGTTCTTTTAAATATAAATGTTAAATAATCTTTCTTAAGATTTTCCTGCATTATTTTCTATATATTCTTTTTACTCTTGATGAAATGTTGCATGTTATCTCATAAGAAATTGTATTGGTAAGCGCAGCGAGTTTATGCGCCGGATAGTTTCTGCCGAATAATTCCGCTTCGTCATTTATTTTAATTTTGTCTTTAAGTCCAATGTCTGCCATTATCCAGTCCATACATACGGTGCCTGTCGTCTTGTAAAATTTTCCGTTAATAAATACTTTTGACCGGTTGCTCAATGCTCTCGGATATCCGTCTCCGTAACCCGCAGATATAGATGCAATCCGGGTGCGCCTGTTCGTAAAAAACGTTCTGCCGTAAGAAATGCTTTCCCCTTTATCCAGCTCCTTTATAAATTTAATTTTAGATTTAAGCGTCATTACCGGCTCAATCCCGATTCTGTGTTTTACTTTCTTTTCATCCGGATAAAATCCGTATAAAGAAATTCCGGGTCTTACCATGTTAAAATATCCGTCGTTGAAATTTAATATGCCGCCGGTGTTGCTAATATGCCTTAGCTCAAACTTCATAATACTCTCTTCTATTTCTTTAACTGCTGTTTTAAATTTTTTTAACTGCAGCTCTGAGTATTTATTGCCCGGTATTTCGCTCGTTGCAAAATGAGAGTATATTCCTTTTACTTTAATGTTTTTTAATCCTGATATTTCCGCTGCCGCACTGTAAGCTTCTTCAGTCTTGATTCCTGTTCTGTTAATTCCCGTGTCTACCTGTATGTGTATTAACGGTTTCCTGTTTAACTTTTTACCTATATTATCAAGCATTTTCGCCGAACTGATATCGGCTACGGAAAATTCTATATTCTTTCCTGCTAAACTTTCTGTCAGTTCGTTATTTTCCGTAATTAACCCCAGACACAGTATCGGAACCCTGTTAAGTTTTTTAGAGTCAAGATAATTTCTTAACGCTGCTGTTTCCGAATAATCCGCTGTCCCGAGATAATCAGTTCCCTGACGAGAGAGTTCTTCAGCCATTACGTTCATTCCGTGACCGTAAGCGTTTGCCTTTACAATCGAACAAATTTTAGTATCACCGTTCTTCCTTCGGGCATACTCTTTTATTTTTTTAAAATTATTATTGAAAATTTTCAGATCTATTTCAGCAAATGTGTCGCTGAAATTTTTATCATCGGGCTTCAGATTCATTTGTCAAAGTAAAAAAACTATTCGCTAAAAAGAATTTATTTATTTGTCTATTCAATACTCTAATTAAACTTTTATAAATTTTTTAAAAAATATTTTCAAATCAAACTTGAAAATAATTTTGAGTTTGTTTAATATACACTAAGGAAAATAAGAACAAAAACCCTGTTAACATATTGTTAATAACTTTTTTCAAAGGGTTTTTCCGGAGTTTGCTGGCAAGCCTGACTAACCGCTTATTAACAAAAATTGTTAGTAAGTTTCCTCCGACATTTTAACTTATATACCTAAAAGGGTTTTATCTGTTACCGGTTTTATTGGTAATTTTGTTAATATTCTTATTTTCGCGATTTGAAACTGCCGTACAATATAAAGTAACTTGTTAATCGGCGATGATTTGTTAATAATTTTTAATATTCTTAGGTGTGATAAAATTCTCTGCTGCCGGATCCCAAAAAAATAATAACGCAGATTCTAATACACAAAGCGAAAAAGCAATTCAGTCAGAAGAGTCTGTAAAGACTGAATTGGTTTGGAAAAAATTTCTTGAACTGCTTTCGGACAGTCTTAAAGCCGGAGAAATTAATACGTGGTTTTCTGTTATTGTTCCTAAAAGTTTTAAAGACAATGTGCTCACTATTTCTGTTCCCAGCGAAGATTATTACAGTCTTATAGAAAGCAGATACAATAAAATTATTTCGTCAATCACAGAATCTCTTCTCGGTCCGGACGGAAAACTGAAATACGAAATTTCTCAGTATGGTCTTTTCGGAGAAAACGAATCTGAAAACCAGACGGTTAAAATTAATAATTCCGCAGAAGACAGATCTTTATTCGACAGCATAAACGTAAATTCCGATAAGCAAATCTCTGATCCTTATAATAATTTTTCAAGCAACCTGAACCAAAAGCATCTCTTCGAAAATTTTATAAAAGGCGAAAGTAACGAGCTTGCAGTTGCTGCAGCTTATGCAATTTCCAATAACCCGGGTAAAACCTACAATCCGTTTTTTGTTTACGGCGGCGTCGGCCTTGGAAAGACTCACCTTATTCAGGCAATTGGAAATGAAATTTTAAATAAGAATCCGGAAATGAAAGTTTACTATACTACCGCTCCGGATTTTACAACACAGTTTACAAATAATATCGCTCAGAACAGGATCGATTTTTCTTCCAACAGAAACGGGACTAAGAAACTTGATTCGTTTTATAAATCACTTGATGTTCTTATACTCGACGACGTTCAGTATCTCAGCGGCAAAGAGAAAACACAGGATTTTATGTATCAGATTTTTAATACTTTATACAACGACAAAAAGCATATTATATTTTCCAGTGATAAACCCATAAACCAGATCAAAGGCGTGGAGGAAAGACTTATGTCGAGATTTCAGTGGGGTATAACAACCGACATACAGGTGCCGAACTGGGAAATGAGGGTGGCGATCATTCAGAAAAAATTAACCGAAGCCGGCATTGAAGCTCCCGAAGAAGTTATTCACTTTATAGCTTCAAACGTTAAAGACAGCATACGGACTATTGAAGGATGTATCGTTGGAATTATCGCAGACAGCGTTTTAAGATATAACGGCGAGATCAACCTGGAGATCGCAGAAAATGTGATCGGAAGAGTGGTGGGAACCGTAAGACGCGCAAAGAATATTTCAATAGAAAATATTATTTATACGGTTGCAAATTATTACAAATTATCCGAGAACCAGATTCTGTCCAGGAAGCGAACAAAGGAAATTGCGTTTGCAAGACAGGTAGCAATGCATCTGGCAAAAGAACTCACACCTCTGACTCTTGAATCCATCGGCCTTAACTTTGGCGGGAAGGATCATGCAACCGTTCTTTATGCAAACAATATAATTTCTAACCTCATTAAAAAAGACAAAGACGTTTTAAATCAGATTCTTGAAATAAAAGACCATCTTAAGAATCTCTGATCTTAATTTCAAATTAGCCTGCAATTTTAACTTCGTTTTATCTGTCTTATTTTATTTAAAAATAAATTTAATCTCTTTTAATATTTTATCTGTTAATGTCAGCATCATATCAGTAATTTATTAATAAATTTTAATTACTGACAATTTAATTAAAAATTTTTTCCCTCTTTTATCTTCAGTTGTTAATATTTTATATTTAAGCTATTTTTATTAACAAGTTTTCAGTCTGTTTTTTGGCTGAAATACTGAGGTTCATTATTTACTGACACTATTAACACCGCTACTGTTACTGCTAATCTTTTTTATATATTATTTATAATGATAGAGAAATTATTTATTAGGAACTACCTGATAATAAAAGAAGCTGAGATAAATTTTTCCGGAGGTCTTAATATTTTAACAGGAGAAACAGGCGCAGGAAAGTCTATTATTTTAGATGCGCTGTCTCTTCTGCTCGGTGAAAGAGCTGATCACTCTAAAATAAAGAAGAGTGACGATAAGCTTATAGTGGAAGGTCATTTTGATTTTAACGGAAACAAAACCGTAAGTTACCTTTTTAATGAATTATTTCCGGAAGAGGACTTTTCCGGATATCTTATACTTCGAAGAGAAATAAATAATAAAGGAATAAACAGATGTTTTATAAATGATACTCCTGTTAATATTTCCGATATGAAAAAATTCGGTGACGCAGTGATTGATATCCACTCTCAAAATGAGCATCAGTCTCTTCTTAATAAAGAAACGCATTTGAGTATTCTCGATAATTATGTTTCCGATCAGAAAAGCATGGTTAATTATGAAAAGGAATATTTTGATTTTAAAAATATGATATCGGATTACTCTGAACTGATCTCAAAAAAAGATGATATTATCAGCAGAAAAAAATTTTTAGATCATGAATTAAAGGAGATAAATAATATTAATGTAAGCGAAGGTGAAGATGCTGAGATAGAAACTGAGTTAAATAAACTGGAAAATTCAGAAGAAATATCTTCAGCGCTGAATTTTTCACTACAGTCGCTTTATGAAAATGAAATTAATGCTTTATCTCTTATAAGTTCAGCGATAAAGGAATTGAAACGAATTTCTGCCTTTGATAAAAACTATGAAAAATTAACTGAAGATCTTGAAAGTTCTTATATAATCATAAAAGAAACCTCTTCTACTCTGTCTGATTACAGCAGTAAGCTGAATTTTGACCCTCAAAAAACAGAATTTTTAAGGAACAGGATATCAGATATTAACCGTCTAAAAAGAAAATATGAACTTGATCTGCCGGGTTTAATTAAAAAGGCCGAGGATATTCAAAGGGAATTTACTTTTGCGGAAAACTTCGACTTCGAAATTGAAAAACTTGAAAAGGAAATTTCAGAAAAAAGAGAAAACCTGTTTTCAATAGCCGAAAGAATATCAGTAGGAAGAGTTAAAAAAGCTAAAGAACTGGAAAAAAATATAAACAAGTTATTATCAGATATAGGTCTTGAATCTGCAGAATTTAAGGTAGAAATTAAAAACACAGTTTCAAATTCTCAAGGTCTTTTCTCTGTTAAAAAAGGAAAAGAATTTTTGGAACTTACTGCTGCGGGTATAAACGAAATTGAATTTTTAATTAAGACAAATAAAGGTTTGGATTTTTCGCCTCTTAGAAAATCAGCTTCAGGAGGCGAGATTTCAAGGATTATGCTTGCAATAAAAACAGTCTTATCAGAAAAAGACAAAATAGGAATTCTTGTATTTGATGAAATAGATGCCGGTATCAGCGGAAGAATTGCCCGGAAAGTCGGAGTTACGCTAAAAAAACTCGCTTCTTCTCATCAGATCATTTGTATAACTCACCTGCCTCAGATTGCCGCAATGAGCGACAGACATTTTAATGTCAGTAAATCAGAAAAAGACACGGAAACCTCCGCATTGATTAAAATTTTGTCAGAAAGTGAAAAAATAGAAGAAGTAGCAAAACTTTTAAGCGGAGAGACGATCACAGAATCATCTTTAAGCAGCGCAAAAGAACTCATTTCAGTGACCGGATAATTCCCGGAAAACCATCTTTTCATTAAGTAAACATCCGTTTTATAATTATTTACATAAAAAAAACCTTCACATAAAAAAATCTTATGTGAAGGTCAATTAAAGGAAGAACAAATATGAAAGAACGTAGCTTGCTGGCGCAAGCAATAGTCATAACATGTTAAGTATTTAAAAGTTTCAGTAATTTAAATTTTTTTAAAAAAATTTTATAAAAATTTTAAATCTATACTTCAGTTAGAAATTCAGCAAACTCACCGGCAGAAATATTACCTAAGTAATGATTAAGATCCGTACCGGACAGTATGTCATAAATTTCTTTTTCTTCATATCTTAGTCCAATAATTTTTTTCTCAACCGTCTCAAGCTCTCCGTGACCAAGAAAATCACCGAATATTCTGAATTCCGATATCCTGCCGTCCTTCACATGCAGTCTTGCATCTATTAATCCGAACTCAAATCTCTTTTTTTTCTGAATGTTAAATTCCGGAGACCTGCCGAAATTCCAGTCCCACGTCCTGTATTTATTTTCAGTTAGTTTTCTTACACCTTCATAATCCTTTTCAGTAAGTCTGTAAAATTCAATTTTATCAGAACCTCCGAAAATAGATTCCAAAATTATTTCTTTGAACTCATATATATTCATTTTATTTCCAATAAACTCAGATATATTGGCTACGCGGCTGCGGACGGATTTAATTCCTTTACTTTCTATTTTATCCGTCTGTACGTTTAACGCTTTTACAACATCATCAAGATTTGAATCAAACAGAAGCGTACCGTGACTGAACATAGATTTTGTATCCGTAAACTGAGCGTTGCCGGATATCTTTCTGCCGCCAGCTGTTATATCGTTTCTTCCGTTGAGCTCGGCATCTATGCCAAGCTTCTTCAGAACTTTCACAACAGGATCAGTAAATAATTTAAAATTATGTATGCTTTTGTTTGAATGTTTTGTCATAAAACTAAAGTTCAGGTTTCCATGATCGTGATATACTGCGCCTCCCCCTGAAATTCTTCTTATTACATGCACATTGTTGGATTTGATATAGTCAGAATTAATTTCTTCAATTGTGTTCTGATGTTTTCCGATTATAACGGATGGCTCGTTAATATAAAACAGAAGATAATCGTTTTCCATATTCAGATTCCTCACGCAATATTCCTCAAGCGCCAGATTTATTGACGGATCTGTAATATTACTGTTATCTATTAAAAGCATTTTAAAAAAAGTTTGAGTTTATTGTGTCAGATTATTCGGGTTTGAAATTTTCTCACGACATTCCGTATCCCATGCTTTGATTTCTGCATTTGTAACATTACTCATTTCTGATTCGCTGTACCTGGTTTTGATTTTTGATAACATACATTTACAAAAACTCTTCATGCTTTCCTGTTTTATCATGTCATCTTTTACCTGAGGTTTATATTTTTCATAGCAGTTTTTTACAAACACCGAATCCATTTCAGCGGACCATTCGTGAAAATCAGGATCCTTATGGTTTTGTTCGTTCATATATGTTAAAAGCGCTCCTGCTGCAATTATTCCCGCAATTAAATAAAGCCATAGTCTTTCTTTTTTTGGTTTTTCCTTTTTAGGAATTTCTTTTTTTGTCAAATTATTATTTTTTCCAATATTATAAATATGTAATGATATTTAAATACACATTATAATACTATTAGAATGGAATTCTGAGAGGAACCGGACTTACCTTAGTACACGACAAAAATATGAGTTAAAAAATAAAATCTGACTCTTTAAATTA
>ERZ761609.375-NODE-375-length-53844-cov-36.158508_pt1 | contig 53844 bp, 37 predicted proteins | sample MGYA00511163_ERZ761609 | MGnify/ENA primary metagenome ERZ761609 (study PRJEB28899, sample SAMN02445070) | bioreactor sludge metagenome | biome: EBPR sludge | place: Australia: Brisbane, Thorneside Wastewater Treatment Plant | collected 2011-12-16 ... | reverse complement strand
GGGGGGGGATTGTGGCAGCGTTTGGGGAATTTCAGCAAATGCCGCCTCGCGGTGCTTGCTGGATGAAGACTCATCAAGCCACTCTCATGAAACCGCATGCGTTGTCTCCCCGGCTTTCTATTGCCGCTTTCCTCGGCCTCATTCCGGTCGTTTTGCAGGCCCAGTCCGAGCTTTCCGCCGAGCATCTGACCATTCAGCAGTCCGCGCGCTTCGGCACCCTCATTGATGACACGGGCGGCGCCGGCTTCACCCTCGATGTGCTGCAGACCCAGTATGAAACCGAGATCATGGTCACAGTCACTCCCGCCTCCTATACGACCACGGAATACCAGGAAATCTGGGACTGGGTGGACATGGGTTCGCAGCAGGAGGTCTGGGGCATGCATTCCGTGGAGTATTACCAGCCGCCGACTTATGACGAGGACGGCAATGTGCTCGACCCCGGCGGCCCCTACTGGCTGGACGAGCCGTATTTGATTTCCAATGACTGGGTTTCAGACTGGCAGTACGCCGTCGTGGGCCACGACTACTTTCAAGTCACCATCACGCCGGAACCTTACGAGGAGGTGCAGTACATCACCAACTACACCCATCCGGTGGTGCGCTTCACCGGCAGCCGCTCCAACACCGAGTGGCTTTGGCGCAACCCGGACGCGCCCGGCTTCCACCGTCCGCTGATGAAGCTGGGCGCTGCGGGGCTGTCTTTTCCGCTGCCTTTCGAAAGCGCGGATCACGACCGCGTCAGCCTGCTGAATTACTACCAGATGCTGTATTCGAAGTCGAACCTGGCCGCCGATGACGCCCAGCGTCAAAGCCGGGGCAGCCGCGTCACCGAGGAGGGCGTCACGGTCTGGCATGACGAGTCCGGCGCGCCGGGAGCGGAGAGCCGGCTGCAAAATCCCGCCTGGTCCGCCGAGGTGCGCATCCAGCCCAACACTCTCGAAATCCAGCGCAAGCAGCCTGCCTCGGAGGGGGAGGCCAGTGTCATCACCGCGCTGTCGGCGGACTTCGCCACCTTCGGCGGCGGCGCGTCCTTCGCGCGCGAGGTCAGCTTCCACGGCGCGGTGCGCATCCAGCCGCGCGGGGACTTGAGCATGGGGGCCTTCACCGAGGGGCCGCAGCCCTGAGCGGCGGGCGGGGAGCGGGGGTCCCGCCTGCTCCTCCAAAACCAGCACACACTCCCACTCCATCCTGCCCATGAAAGCGGACACGAAACGCGCGGTCGCCCTGCTCCTGCTCGTTTGCCATTGGGGCGGCATGCTCCACTCCCAGGCCCCGGAATGGTGGGTCACCCGCCAGGCGCGCGACCCCGCCCTGGCGCCGGATGACTTTGCCCTCGTCAACCAGGGCCAGCTCAAGCAGCTCGCCCGTGCCGCCTTTCTGGAGATGGAGGCGCGCACGCCAGGCGGCGCGGGGCCGCAGATCACCGCCCTGGTGCAGTCCTGGCTGGCGCCCGCCACCGCCCCGCGCGACGATTACGCGGTGGCGAACATCGGCCAGCTCAAGGCCGTGGCCGCGCCCTTCCACGCCCGCCTCCAGGAACTCGGCGTGGCCGTGCCTTTCACCTGGACCGCCGTCACCACCGACGATGACGATTTCGCCCCCGCCAACATCGGCCAGGCCAAGGCGCTCTTCGCCTTCGCCATCCCGGATGCCGACGCCCTCCTGCCGCCCGAAGTCCTGGCCTACAAAAACACTTATGGCGGTCTCTTTGGCGAGGACAGCCCCTTCGTCATCCACTACGCCGACTGGCGCTGCAACCAGGTGCGGACCCACGTCGGCGAGACCCGAACCCTGGGCTGGACGGACACCTGGCAGTGGCACCTGCCGCAGGGGGACCAGGCATGTCCGCAGAAACAGAAGACCGCCACGCATTACGCCGCCATTCCATACGACATGCCTGCTGATGACTGGATCAACAGCCACACCGACCCCGTGCCGCCCTTCACCCAAAGGACTGTGGACCTTGAGTTTGAGCACACTTACACGCCCGATCCAGCGCTGGTCACGCGCATCCAGGAGTTTGAAATCCTGCGCCAGTTCGCCTTTCCCGGCGGCCAGCCGCTAGATTTCAACAGGCAGTTGAAACAAGTGTGGTGGGTCCACAGCGGAGCCACAGGCGAATCCTTGTGGGAGTCCCTATACCCTGGCGAGGACTACAGCGCCAAACTCGCCTCCCACGGCAGCCACCGCTACGAGACCCCCGCCCAGACCTGGCGCGTCTCCAGCCACGATCCCAGCATTCCCCTGCTGCCGGCGGCAGGGCCGGGGCAGTTGACACCGCCGCACCTCTTCGAGCAGAACGCTGCCGGCGGCCCGGCCTCCCCGCCGCAAACCGGCTGGACCGCTCCGCCTGCGGAAGAAGTGCATGATCCACTGGCCGCGCTGGCCCAGAATGGCAATCCCATCCCCTTTCAACCCTTGAAAATGCCCGCGTCGGGCGGCATCGTCGCCATCGCACAGTCACAACTTGAGGTTCACCCCATGCATCACCTGCCCGCATCCGGCCAGCCGGTCCTCGAACCCCGCTGCCAGGGCGCTTATCACCGCGGCAAAGTGCTCATCTCCTGGCGTCCGGGGCTGCGCCCCCAGGACATGACCGCCCAGGTCATGAACAACTGGATCCAACGCTACAAGGTCATCATTGAGGAGACGGTGTATCATGCGGACGGCACTCAACCGGAACCCGTCACGAGCACCACGGATCTATCCACCTTGCTCACTCCATCCAGCAGCACCGCCCAAATTGACCAGCTCGACCTTGGCGCGCCTGACCTGGAGGATTTCAGCCCTGGCCAGCAGCGTCTCCTGACCCTGAGATTGGAAAACCTCGTGCCCGTGGTGCAGGACCCGGACAAACCGGGCGGAACGGGAAACCCCGGCGGCCCCAATGGAACAGGCGGCCCCAACGGCGGACCGGACGGCACTGGCAGCCCCGAGAACCCTGAAATCTTCACCGTCTATCTGGAAACAGCCGAGCAAAACGGCACATGGAAATTTGGAAACAAAATGGTGCCTGAGCTTGATGAGAACGGCCACCAAATCGGCTCGTATGTCCCCAGCACTTTCTCCAGCCTGCAGTGCAAGTTGATCAAGCCTGCGGAAGACCCCGAGCAGCCGGAACTCAGCAGCACTTGGCCAGAATACTACTGGCGGTATGACGGCGCGTCGGAGCCTGATTGGCTCGCGAGCGCGCTCCATAGCGAGCACTTGGAACCGGCTGACCACGAATGGGAAGAACTCGAATCCCTGCCCTGCAGCCCGGAACGCGCGGCGGATAGGCAATACGAGACCGCCGTCAACGGCAGGCCCAAGCCCGCCCTCGTCGCCAACTTCTCACCGACTCCCCTGCAGAACAATCCGAACCATGACCCGGGAAGCGGCAGCGAGAGCTGGAAAGACATGCGGTGGATTGATTATCATGCCGCCAAAGTCAGGCTGTGCTCCACGGAAGTCCTGCCCGCCGGCTACGAGCAGAGCTTCATCCTCGTCAAGGAAGTCCAAAAACCGCCCCCCTATGCGCCAGGACAATACGATCACACCGTGCTCGGCACCCACCTTCTCAAAATCGAACCCGGCGACAACGGCACCCAGTCCGACTTCACCCACCTCGTGGACTTCAGCAGCGAGGAAATCGCCAAGGCGTACACCCAGAACCAGAGCTTCCATCTGCGCCTCCTGCCGGTTGACTTAGCGACTGATTTGAACAACGACGGACAGATCACGAGTGCCGATTCCTCCTTGAGAGAAGCGGCCACAAAGTCGGGAGCCAGCGATGCCGACAAGGAGAAGGGCACCGAGTATCTGTTCATCAACGACAAGATGTCGAATGGCGTCTGGGATGCCGATGACGATGGCGTGATGTCATACTCATACGGGTCTGGTTACAGCACGATGCCCAAACCACCGGCGGCACACAAGGACGACGACGACGCGCAGGCATTGAAGGTAAGCGTTGGAGGTCTCAACACAGGTGTTGTCTGGTTTGATCATTCCGTCATCGACAAACTGGAGTTCTTCAAAACGAAGGAATGCACGGCTAGCGATAAACTCAACATCACGGCTTCATCGCCATTCGACTTGAGCACAGGCAGCCTGCCAGAAACCATTTACGTGCGGCTCAGGGATGATTGGGCTGGCGTCGATTCGGAAGGCACGTTGCGGATGTTCGTTGGCAAAACCATTAACGAAACATGGGCGGAGTTGAAGCTGCCGCTGACTGTAGTTCGGGACTTCGGAGCGAAGCACTTCTTCCATGCCGCGCGTGACTACATCATGGAGAACAACGCCCGCGTGTGCATCCGCGATCATGGCTATCCGTTCGGCCCGAATCCATCGGTGATCTTCCGTCTTTGTGTCATGCGCGAGGAGGCGACGAAGATGACAGCGTTCGATGCTCTCGCTGGTGGTCAAGCGGGGATCGAGATGTCTTATTTTGCACTGCCTGCCGTCCCGCGAGCACCTGCCGTAATGGTCAACGGCAACCAGTGCTTCTGGTCTGCTGGTTGGGATGAAAAGAACCCTTTCGATTTGCCGAACATGCTCGGCAACATCGCAGACAAGTGCCACGGGCGGGTCATTCGTGGCGGAGTCACCGCGACGACTTCATCCGACAACTTCGACAACACCACCAAGCCAGCAGCCGGAAGCCCACTCGCGGGGCCTGATCCAATACCGGCCGGAACGCTAGCCGGGCCTGACGGAGTGCCTGGAACATCGGACGACATTGCAAACCCATATGCAGGTGATCCGGGTGGAAAATATCTCGGCTGCAACTCTGGGGCTTGGACTTTCGCGGCTGGCCGAGCTGGGGGCAGTGATGCGCTGGGCGGACTGTCCACCAACTATGCAAGCGCTGAACGTGCGGATAAGGCACACCAGATGATTGGATACGCCAAAGGAGAAGAAACCGGGAAGGGCTGCATCTTCACAGCGACTCAAATCAAGGGCGTTGGCTATGGCCCCATCGTGAAGTCTGACGCCAGCACTGCTGGAGTGCCCGCGCTCACGCCGTCTGCTGATGCCGGGGCAATCAAGCTCTTTATCTTGGACAGTGGCGCTGGCTCGCTTGCCCTGATGCACCTTGATCCAACTGGAACGATGCGAGGTGCCTACATGGGACGGAAAACTAACTTCGGGTTCCCCTACTACGTGAACAACTACCTTGCGCTTGATCCTGCACCGCCTCGGCCATGAACAATGCGAACTCCAGCTTTGTGACACTTGTAGCCGCTGCCTTGCTTCTCGCGAGTTGCGGCAAACAGGGTGATCGACACGCCACAGATGCCGACGCGAAAGCTGCACCAGCCAAAGCGTCTCCCAACACTCCTTCGCAAGCTCCGTCAGCAACGCAGACGGTGCCCGGTCAATCATCCACACCCGACGCTTCACGCACTGCACCACAAGCCCGACAGCGCGTGATGGCAGAGATCGTAAGCATGATTGGAAAGCCCGCAGGTGGATTGACTCGTGATCATTGGCGGCAGATCAGAGAGCATTACTGGCTCCCCAGCTTTGACCGCGTCATTCGTGCCGCTGGCAGCAAGGCGAGCACCCATGAGCTGCTTCAGCCACCAAAGGACAAGCGCCCTCTTGTTGTGCAGCTTTTGAGTGGAGCATTCGAGACGCAGGACGCTGCGGAACAAGACTCACTGCTTGCCCTCCACAACCTTGCGCTTGTGACGGCGGCGGCTGGTGGTGCCTCGCTGCCCGCCGCCTTAGCCGACCGCCAAAGCGACCCGAACATCACTCAAGGTGATATAATTTTGTTCGAGGTGTTTAACGATGCGTTCGAGGACGTTCCTCGCACCGAGCAGTTGGGACAAAGCACCCTGCAAGAGTGGCAACAAATGGCGGCCTCACACAACGGCGTTGTTCGGTTGCTTGCCTTGCGAACCTTCAGGCGAGTTGCGCCGCAGCCCGAGCAGTGGCTCGAGTTTTATCGGTCTTACAAGAACGAGCGCGATGAAGGCATCCTCACTGAGTTGACCGACATGGTGTTCGAGACGGCAAAGCCCGAAGCCGCGACAATCCTTGGCGAAATACGATCACGACCAGGGCAGGCTTTGCCCGCCGATCTCGCTGCCAAGCTTGATCGTTCCATCGACTTCTTGACGAAGCTAGCCTTGCGGGCGCAATGAAACACGGCATCAAGTTCGCTGTCCGTGCGTTCGTGTTGATGCTCGCAACCGTGCTCGTGCTCATCTCGACATGGGCCGCATACACCTTCATTGCCGATGGCCTCTCAGCTCAAATGATGGGTTTTGAACGAGAGCCTGCACAAGGCTGGGCCTACTGGCGATGGTTCTATCTCAAGCGAAGCATGTGGGGCATCTTGGGCACGGCAGGAATCCTTCTCGTGTTCGGTGCGCTTGTCGCGTGGGGCTGGGTTGCTTTCGTTCGCGATGTCCGGCGCAAGTAAGCAGTCTCTCCGGCCTGCAACGTCGTGGGAGCTAACTCCAGCGCTTCGCAAAGCTCGCGGCTCCGCACCGTTACCAACCGCAGGGATGCTCCGCCCTCTCCAACCCCCACCGCAAGGAAGTGTGCGGCTTTCCGTAACGCCGCAGCTCTGCTCCCGTTGGAACCAACCGCATCGAGTGCGGGTCGCGAAGCTCCCCGGCTCCGCACCCAATGCGGTAACCACAACACAATGCGGAGTAGTGTGCAGTTGGCCGCCACCCGCTCCGAGCAGCGGGACCCGGCGGCCAACTGTGCGCTCGCAAAGCCTCGCCACACTACAGCGCATTGTGTGTAGTTACCTCCTTCCCGGTATCAGGCGGCTACGTTCGTGCCTCTCTCTGCCGCGAAGAAGCTCAGGCCGCATGGCCGTCAGGCACCGGCCACCCTGGACGCATGAGTCACGCCACGGCCAACCACCCCGAGCCCCGCCCGTGTCATGCCTCATGCTCCCGCCGCCCGGCGCAAACCGCACCCACCGCAGCGGCCCGTGTGGCTACGCTGTGCAGGCCCTCCGCGCTTCGCCACCTGCCGCCCTGCACAGCTCCGCCACACCAGCCGCACCGCCCTTTTGAAGCTCCGCACCGTCGGCACCAGCTCCGCTCGTGCCTCCGAACGCCAACCGCCTCCGCACCACCTCCGCCCGCATCGGCCTCGATTGCTTCGCACCGTTGCGGCTCGTGCCTCGCCTTCACTATCTCGGCCTCTTTGTCTTTCGAGTGAGGCGCAAGCGTGGTTCGTGGGCGTTGTGGCCGTGCGTCGTGCCGGCTGCGCTCGTTGCAAGGCATCCTCCCCGTAAAAACTTTGGGCGATGAGGTTGTGAGGTGCTGCGCTGCTTGTCATCGCCCAAACTTTTGACGGGTGCCCCTCCTTGCATCGCCAATAGCTCAATAGCTGCCATGCATCGCCAATAGCTCAATAGCTGCCAGGCGTTTTGTGAGCATGATTTTCGCAGTCCACTGTGAATCAATAGAAATGGTGGACTGATCTGAGCGAAGAAAAGCCGCGCAGCGAGGAGTAAAGGCGGCTTTCTGGAGTGCCTGTCCCTACATCGCTGTCCCTACATCGCCCTGGGAAAGTCAGACGCCATGCGGGCATCCATTCCAGTCCTGTGAGAAGGTGAAGACAGTCACAAAACATCCGGAGCCTTTGCCGACCCGGACTCTTGGAGTGCTGGGTTTCCAATGCTCCAACACGCATGACTCCAACTGCCGATTTCGGAATTTGAGATGACGGGAAGTATAAAACGCGGTCTCGCGGCGCGTTCGAGAACAGGTCATGCATAACGCCGCACGCGCCAACCGCCGCCGCTTCCTCCGCCAGACTGCCGCCAGCCTCGGCGCGCTCGGCTTTCCCGTCATCATTCCGGCCTCCGCGCTTGGCAAAGACGGACGCCCCGCGCCCTCGAACCGCACCACGCTCGGCCTCATCGGCTGCGGCGGGCGCGGCACGGATGTGGTCAAGAATTTCCTCAACGACCCTCGCGTGCAGGTCGTCGCCGTCTGTGATGTCGAGCGCGAATCCGACAGGTACAACAAAGGCATCATCAAAAAAGCCGGCGCCCTTGGTCGCGAGCCGATGCGGCGTCTGGTGGACAAGACTTACGATGGCAAAGGCTGCTCCACTCATGAGGACTTCCGCGAGCTGCTCCAGCGCGCGGATGTGGACGCCGTGCAGATCGCAACGCCCGACCACTGGCACGCGCTGCAAGCCGTGGCCGCCGCGCGCGCGGGCAAGCACATCTACTGCGAGAAGCCGCTGAGCCTCACCATCGCCGAAGGTCGCTTCATGAGTGACGAGGTCAGCAAAGCCGGCATTGTCTGGCAGACCGGAAGCCAGCAGCGCAGTGACGTGCATTTCCGCATGGCCTGCGAGCTGGTGCGCAACGGCCGCGTTGGCAAGCTCAAACAAATCCGTGTCGGCCTGGCCAGCGACAATCGCGACAACAACGGCCATGCCGCCCAGACCTCGCCCACGCCGGCGCCGGAGGGACTGAACTACGATCTCTGGCTCGGCCCCGCACCGGACGCGCCTTTCTGCCCCGCGCGCCTGCACTCGAACTGGCGGTGGTTTTACGACTACTCAGGGGGCAACATCACCGACTTTGGCGCGCATCATCTCGACATCGTCCAGTGGGCGCTGGGACAGGATGAAAGCGGTCCGGTGGAGTTTTCCAATTTGCAGGCGACCTGGCCGGATCCCGGCTCCCTATACACCACACCGCCCGCCTTTTCCTTCGAGTATCGTTATGCTGACGGCACACTGGTGCGGGTGGCGAATCAAATGGACTTCGGCTCAGGCATCGCCTTCGAAGGCGAACTCGGCAGCATCACCTGCGTGCGCGGTGGATTGAAGATCGAACCCGTCGAGCTGCGCAAGCCGCTCAAAGAGGGCGACCTGCGTCTCTATGAGAGCAAAGACCATTTTCGCAACTTTGTGGATGCCATCCAGGACGGCGTGAAAACCGCCGCCCCCATCGAATACGCCCACCGTTCCATCACCATTGCCCACCTCGCAAACATCGCCCTGCGCCTCGGACGCAAGTCCCTGCGCTGGGACCCGGCAGCCGAGCGCGTCATCGGCGATGAGGAAGCGGATGCGATGCGGTCCCGTCCGATGCGCGGACCTTGGCGGCTGGCTTGATGAGGGGGGATTCGCGAAAGCGTCGGGGAACACCGCTTCCACGGTCTCACTTCCCGAAGCACTGCAAGCGTCCGTCCACGGTGCTGACGAAGACTTGGCCGTTGGCGCTGGTGATGCCGTCCCACACGGGCGGGGCTGTGAGTTCAAGGCCGGTGGATTGCTCGCCGGTTTCGACGTTCACGGCCCACATCTTGGCGCCGCGACGGCCTTCGAGGGCTTCGTTTTGCTCCTCAAGCTCCTTGAGGATGGCGGGGTCGCGGGCGGCGAGGCGCTCGAAGGCGTATTCTTCATCAATGGTGTCCGGCGGGCCGCCAACGAGGATGCTGTTGCCGGCCAGCGCCATGCTGCGGGCGACGATGGGGACAAAGCGGTCCCAGGTGTGCTTGACGAAGCTGCCGGGCTGCTGCCCGCCACCGCCGCCTGCGGGGCTGTTTTTGAACCAGAGCGCGCCGCCGACCTTGCCCTTGCCGGTCTCCATGCCGGAGCCGATGCCGTGGAGGTTGTTGCCGGAGGAGTCGCGCGAGTCGCCGTTGTCAAAATTGCACACGATGGTGGCGTCCTTGGGAGTGACCTCGGGCGCGTTGAAGCGGGCCTCGATCTCGGCGGGGCTGAGCGCGCGGGTGAAGTAGGCGAACTGGTCCAGTAGGCCGCTGTAACCGCCGACCTTGCTGTCGGAAGCGCCGCCGTCGCTGTTGCCAAGCAGGAAGGGGCGCGCGGGCATCTTGTCGAGCAGGCCGCTGGCCTGACCTTCGGCGACTTGCAGGGCGTTGACGTAAAGGCGCATGGTCTTGTCCTCGGAGAGCGTGGCGGTGAGGTGCGTCCAACCGTCGCCGAGCGCTTCTTTGGCGGCGATGCTGCTGAGTTTTGCCTCAGAGCGGACATGGAAGCTGGGCTTCTTTTGCTGAAGCTCGAGGGCGAAGCCGACAAGCGGACCGCCGAAGTTCACGAGCATGCCGTTCGCCTGATCGGGAAGCACCCACATTTCAATCGTGAGACCTTTGCCGGTGGGATCGGTGGTGGCGTTGCTCGGGAAACGCACAGAGCCCGCAAGCGGCGCGGGGCCTTTGGCGGGCGCTGCCTTCGCCTTGCCCTTGCCTTTGCCCTTCGCGGCCTTGCCTTCGACAGCGAGCTTCGGCGGCTGAGGGTCGAGCGGCTTGCCATCGGGGCCGAGCACGACGCTGTTGCCGGTGCGCGGGGTGAGCGCGTCCTCTTTCGTGTAGGCCTCCTCGGCGGCGTCCTTCGGTGTGGAAAAGAGCGTGTACTCCATGGTGGTGGTCCACTTGTAGTACTTGGCCTCGCGACCATACGAATAGACGTTCTTGTCGTCATGCACCAGCACGCGGCCGGCGGGCGCGTATTTGCCGGCCTGGAAATAACCGCCGTGGCCGCCGGCGAAGCTCTTGCCATAGACCCAGTAGCTGCGGTGGAAGTTCGAGTCATCCAGGAAACCCATCGGCGCGAAAAGATGCTGGCCCTCGCCTTTGTGCGCGCCGCCTTGTTTGGCGAAGTCGCCGCTCACCGGGCCGATCTCCACGCGCTTGCCATCGGCGCCGATCTTCTGCGTGCGCAGGAAGGTCCACTTGCCATCGCTGCTGAGGATGTCGTTGGAGGCCACGGGCATTTGCAGGGTCTTGTGGCGGTCGTTGAGCGGGCCGCCGGTTTCGGGGTCGCGGTCGTCGTAGTGCTCTTTGACTCGGATGGCACCAGTGCGGGCGTCGAGGCGGTAGAACCACAGCCCTTCATCCAGGAAGCAGGAGCGACCGGCGACGAAGGAGACGAGGTCGTTTTCCACCAGCACGCTGCCATGCACGGGCCAGACGGACTCGATCATCTCCCAGGCGCAATGCGTGAGCTGGGAAGGCGCGGCTTGGAATTTCCAAACGAGCGCCCCATCCGCAGCGCGCAGGCAATAGACAAAGCCGTCCTTGCCGCCAAAGAACACGCGGCCTTTCCAATACGTCGGCGGCGAGTCAATGCGGCCCCCGGCGACGAAGCGCCACGCGGTCTTGCCCGTGGCGGTCTCGATGGCGTGCAGCGTGTGCTTGTCCACTTCGGAGACAAAGGTCAGACCGGCGGCGATGGTCGTGGTGCTCAGCGGTGGCGTGAGCTTCACTTCCCAGGCCAGCGACATATCCTTGCGCAGGTCGGCCTTGGCATGACCGCTGCGGGCGTTGTCGGCGCGATAGGTGGGCCAATCCCCAGCGGCCGCGTCCTTTTCCTCGATAGCTTGGCCAAAGGCCGGGCCTTTGCTGAGGCGCTGATCGTCCGGCGTGTGCGCGGGCAGCGGGTAACGCGCGGTGCTGGCCATGACGGCCATGCCATCAAGCTTCGCTTCGGGGTAACAGGCGCAGTTGTGCGGTCCGGCATAGGTGAGACCATTGGCGGGCAGCACGCCGTAGAGACAGGCACCGCGCACCCAATGATGCAGGTCCCAGTGCTCCTTTTCCATGTCCACATACTCAATGCCGGTGCGGCTCGGGATGATGAACTTCTCCGTCGCCTTGGCCTGATAGCAGCGGTGATGGAACCAGTAAGTGCCCTCCGGCACGTCGGGATAAAATTGCTTCTTCACCTCGCCAGTCAAAACATCGCGGCCCGTGTACTCGCCGGTTTGATTGCCGCTGAGTGTGCCCGCATTCCACACCAGACCCTGCGCCACGATGAGGTCCTCGGGACTGCGGTAGCCGCTCTTCTCATGCGGGGCCACCCAGAGGTCCTTGCCCGTGTCCGCGTTCACCGCCTTCTGGCTGCCGTCACCGCCGGCGTAAAGGATCACATCATCGTGCAGCAGGACGCGCGGGGCGAAGTTGAACTCATACAAGGCGCGGCGCTGCGTGGGGGTGTCGGCAAACTTCGTCTCACCGGTCTTGATGTCGAGGCAGGCGAGGCCGTCGCCATTGTAATACACCGCGCGTTTGTCATCCAGGCTGAGCGTGATCGGTGCGATGCGGTCTTCTTTTTTCCACAGCACCTTGCCCGAGTCCGCCGCGATGGCGTGCAGGATGCGCGGCTTGCCGTCCCAGTTGAACTCCGTCTCCACGCGCTTCTGATCGCTCTGCGCGGCCACGGCGAACTCTTTGTTCAGCCGGTCAGCGTCGGGGTTCACCAGCGCGTAAAGCGTGCCGTTGCGGACGAGGATCTCCTCCGTGCCTTTCGTCTCAGGATACTCGCGCACCACCTCGCCGGTGGCACCGTCCAGGCAGGTGATGGCGGCGGTGATGCCGAGCGTGACGTACACCTTGCCATCCACCGCCACGAGACGACGCGTGAGCTGGGTGGGGCCGGACTTCAACGGCCACAGGTGCGTGCTCCATTCGGGGATCTCCTTTTTCCACAGCACCGTACCGTTGAAGGCGTCGCGCGCGATGAGCATCCACTTCGGCGGCACCAGGATGGAGATGCGGCTGCCCTCGTCCATGATGTAGAAAATGCGGCCGCCCTCGGACACCTTCGCCGACACCGACGACATCCGGTCATGGTGGCGCGACCAGCGCGGATTGCCCACCCACTGCATGCGCTTCGGCGGACCGACCAGCATGTCTTTAGAGGTCAGGTTGCCTTTGCTGTCGTAGGCGTAGTGCGTCCAGTCGTCCATCTCAGCAGGACGCGGTTTGACGATCTTCTCCCAGCCGCCGTCCTTCTTGATCAAAGCCACGCCGTTCGGCACCAGCACGCGGTCAATCTCCTCGCGCGTCACCTGCGCATCCTCGACCACGAGCAAGTTCACCAAGTTCTCGATGAACGGCAGATGCGGCGTGCTCAGCAGGTCCGCCGACACCACGCCGTAATCCGCTCCGATGCCCGCGCGAAGCTTCTCCAGCGTGGCGGCATCGCGGGTGAGGGCGCGGACTTGGAAGGAGTCATTGGCACGCAAGCCGGCGGTGATTTTGGCATCGGAGGCGCCAACATGGACGACAAGGCCGCCTTTGACGCCAGATTGAGTGAGCAAATCGGCAGCGGTTTGAGCGTGGGCCGCGGTGGCGAGGAGGGAAAGCAGGATGGGACGGAGCATGGCTGCGGCGGGAACGTCTCCTTGATGGAGCGTATTTCACCCGTCGCGCCCGCTCAGAACTTCAACTCCTCGCCAAAGATCATGCGCGCGGCTTGGGCCACATCCTTGTCGCCACGGCCGCTAAGGTTGACCAGGATGATCTGATCCCTGCGCATCGTGGGTGCCACTTTGCGGACCTCGGCGGCGGCGTGGGAGCTTTCGAGAGCCGGGATGATGCCCTCCACCGCGCTCAACTCCTGGAAGGCGGCGAGCGCCTCGTCGTCGGTTGCGTAGTTGTAGGTCACGCGCCCCTGATCGTGCAGCCATGCGTGCTCGGGGCCGATGGCGGCGTAGTCGAGGCCGGCGCTGACGCTGTGGGTCAGCTCGATCTGGCCGTCGGCATTGGCAAGGAGCCAGGTCTTCGTGCCTTGGAGCACGCCGAGACGGCCGCCCTGGAAGCGGGCGGCATGGCGTTCGGGGATGATGCCGTCTCCGCCGGCCTCCACGCCGGTCATGCGCACGCCCTCGTCATTCAAGAACGGATGGAAAAGGCCGATGGAATTGCTGCCACCGCCCACGCAGGCCACGAGCAGGTCGGGCAGGCGGCCCTCGCGCTCCAGAATCTGCCGGCGCGCCTCCACGCCGATCACGCGATGGAAGTCGCGCACCATCATCGGGAACGGATGCGATCCGAGCGCGGAGCCGAGGATGTAGTGCGTGGTGCGCACATTGGTCACCCAGTCGCGCATGGCCTCGTTCACAGCTTCCTTGAGGGTCGCCTGGCCGGCGGTGACGGCCACGACCCTCGCACCGAGAAATCTCATGCGAGCCACGTTCAGCGCCTGGCGCTCCATGTCCACTTTGCCCATGTAAATGGTGCAGTCGAAGCCAAAGCGCGCGCACACCGTGGCCGTGGCCACGCCGTGCTGGCCGGCGCCGGTTTCTGCGATGATGCGTTTTTTGCCAAGGCGCTTCGCCAGCAGGATCTGGCCGAGCGCGTTGTTGATCTTGTGGGCGCCGGTGTGAAGCAAGTCCTCTCGTTTGAGGTAGATCCTCGCGCCGCCGAGCTTTTCAGTCCAGCGCTCGGCGAAGTAAAGCGGCGTGGGGCGGCCGACATACTCGTGCAGCAGGCCGTCGAGCTCTTTTTGGAAAGCCGGGTCCGCCTTGGCCTTCTCGTAATGGTCGGATAGTTCGGTGAGAGCCGACATCAACGTCTCGGGGACAAACATGCCGCCGTATTTGCCGAAGTGGCCGTGGGCGTCTGGCAGCACAGGAAGCGGGAGGATGGTGGCGGCAGTCATGGGGCGCGGAGAATAAAACGGATACGCGGTTTGGCAAAGACCGGAAACACATGCCGCCGCCTTCCGGGCCTCAGCGGCTCAAATTCCCTTCTCGCCCCGGCCCGATCCCTGCGCTAGACGGAGCCGTGCTTTTCTCCCAGGAAAAAACCATCCCTCCCGATCCCCTGCCCCCCGGAGTGACGCTGACCAAAAACGGCGCGCACTTCACGGTCTTCTCCCGGCATGCCACGGCGGTCGAGCTTTGCCTCTACTCACCCTTCGCCCCGGACACTGAGACCGGGCGGCACTCCATGACCCGCGGCGAGCGCGACCTGTGGAGCGTCTTTGTCAAAGGCGCGCGCCCCGGCACCCTTTACGGATACCGCGCCCACGGCCCGTGGATGCCTGACAAGGCGCTGCGCTACAATCCGAACAAGCTCCTGCTGGATCCGTACGCGCTCGCCATTGCCGGTGTTCCGGACGGACGCACCGGCATGCTCAACACCCACGGTCCGGGAACCGAGCCGGGCTCCGTGGACAACGGCCCCACCGCCTTGAAATCCTCCGTCATCGCCGGCGACTTCGACTGGCGGGGCGACGAGCGCCCGCGCATCCCCTGGGCGGACACCGTGCTCTACGAACTGCACGTCAAAGGCTTCACCCGCACCCATCCGCGCGTGCCCGCAGGTCTGCGCGGCACCTACGCCGGACTGGCCCGCCCGGAGGTCATCCGCTACCTGAAGGACCTCGGCGTCACCAGCCTCCAGCTCCTGCCCGTCCACCAACACCTGGACGACCAATTCCTGCTCGAAAAAGGCCTCACCAACTACTGGGGCTACAACACCATCGGCTTCCTTGCCCCGCACAACGAGTACGCCGCCGCGCGCGACCCCGAAGGCTGCGTGCGCGAGTTCAAACAAATGGTCCGCGCTCTTCACGACGCCGGTCTTGAGGTCATCCTCGATGTCGTCTACAACCACACCGCCGAGGGCGACGAGCGCGGCCCCACGCTCATGTTCCGCGGCCTGGACGACCGCCTCTACTACCGGCACAGCTTTCACGAGCACGGCGCCAGCTACATCAACATCACCGGCTGCGGCAATGCCGTGAACTCCGCCAGCCCCCCGGCCCTCCGCCTCATCCTCGACAGCCTACGCTACTGGGTCACCGAGATGCATGTGGACGGTTTCCGCTTCGATCTCGCCGTCACCGTCGCCCGCGACGGGCGTGACGCATTCGACTCCAACAGCCAGTTCCTCGCCGCCGTCGCCCAGGATCCCGTCCTTTCCCAGGTGAAGCTCATCGCCGAGCCCTGGGACATCATGCGCATGGACAGCTACCAGGTCGGCGCCTTCCCCGAACCCTGGCGCGAGCTCAATGGCAAATACCGCGACAGCGTGCGGCGTTTCTGGACGAACAGCCCCGGCTCCACCGCCAGTTTCGCCAAGCGTTTCTGCGGCAGCCAGGACGTGTACGGCTGGAGCCAGCGGCCCGCCCTCAGCAGCGTGAATTTCATCACCTCCCACGACGGCTTCACTCTCGCCGACCTCGTCAGCTACTCCCGCAAGCACAACGAGGCGAACGGCGAGGACAACCGCGACGGCGACAGCAGCAACCACAGCACCAATTGCGGCGTCGAAGGCCCCACCGACGACCCCGCCATTCTCCAGCGCCGCGCCCGCCTGAAGCGCAGCCTGCTCGCCACCCTTTTCACCTCCGTCGGCGTGCCCTTCCTCACCGCCGGCGACGAGCGCGGGCGCACCCAAGGCGGCAACAACAACGCCTACTGCCACGACAGCGACCTCACCTGGCTCGACTGGTCATCCTGTGACGAGGCGCTGCTCGCCTTCACCCGCCGCATCATCGCCCTGCGCCGCGCCACACCCGCCCTGCGCCGCGCCACCTTTTTTGACGGCCAGACCGACCCCGCCACCGGCCTCGCCGACATCCTCTGGCTGGAGGGAAACGGCACCCTGCTTTGCCATGAGGAATGGCACGAGCCGGGGCGCTACCACTTCGGCGCGCTGCTCGGCTCCCAGCCGCCCCTGCTGCTCCTATTTAATCGGGGAAACCATGACCAGGATTTCCTCCTGCCCGGAGACAAAGCCACCCTCTGGGAGATACTCTTCGACACCACCGTAGACCACCCCCCCAGGCACCCCGCGCGCCACCACGGCGCGCGCATCTTTGCCCTCCCAGCCCACAGTTACATCTGCATGAGACTGCTCAATGGCCTCGCCATCGTCAGCCCCACTTGCTAAAAGGCCCGCGCACCCTTCACAAAATCCAGCCGCAACTGCGAGGCCCCAGTTCATGAGCGCGTTTGAGCGTCCTGACGGGTACGGGTGGCGGGATGCGCGCCGCATGGCCCGATGTTGAGGCTTGGCGAGTCCAATGCCAGCCCGCGCAAATGAGAAAAGGATCAGGCCAGCAGTTCCCTCACCACTTTGCAGTCGTTGACGCCGGTGAGCTTGAAGTCGAGTCCGGCGTAGCGGTAGGTGAAGCGCTCGTGGTCGAAACCGAGCAGGCGCAGCAGCGTGGCGTGGAAGTCGTGGACATGGACCGGATTCTCCACGGCCTGGAAGCCGAACTCGTCGGTGGCGCCATGAGTGTAGCCTCCACGCGCGCCGCCGCCGGCCATCCAGCAGGTGAAGCCGTAGTGGTTGTGGTCGCGCCCGCGCTGCTTGCCCGCGTTGGCCCCCGGGGTGGGCAGCTCCACGGAGGGTGTGCGGCCGAATTCGCCTCCCCAGAGCATGAGGGTGTCGTCAAAGAGGCCGCGCTGCTTCATGTCGTGCATGAAGGCGGCGATGGCCTGGTCCACGTCTTTGGCCAGGCGCTGGTGGTCGAGGATCTCATCGTGGCTGTCCCAGGGCTGGCCGGCGCCGGTCCAGAGCTGGATGAAGCGCACGCCGCGCTCCAAAAGGCGGCGGGCAATGAGGGTCTGGCGGCCGAAGTCGTTTTCACCGTAGGCCTGGCGAACATACTCTGGCTCTTTGCCGATGTCGAAAGCGTCCGAGGCCTCCATTTGCATGCGGTAGGCCAGCTCGTAGCTCTGGATTCGGGCGTCTAGCTGCTGGTCGTTGTCGCGCTGGCGGAGGTGCTGCTCGTTGAGGGCGTGGAGGAGGTCGAGCTGGCGGCGCTGCTGTTTGAGGTCGAGCGAGCTGTTTTTGATGAACTCGACGAGCTTGTCCACCTCGGTGTCCTCCGTGTTGATGTAGGTGCCCTGGTAGATGCTGGGGAGGAAGGCGGACTGCCAGTTTTTGGTGCGGCGGGTCGGCATTCCCTTGGGGCACATGGAGATGTAGCCGGGCAGGTTCTGATTTTCGGAGCCGAGTCCGTAGGTGATCCAGGACCCCATGCTGGGACGGTGCAGGCGGCTTTCCCCGCAGTTCATCAGGCCGAGGGAGGGCTCGTGGTTCGGCACGTCGGCCTGCATGGAGCGAATGACGCAGAGGTCGTCGGCGAAGGCGGCGGTGCGGGAGAAAATATCACTGACCTCCAGGCCGCACTGGCCGTATTTCTTGAACTGGAAAGGCGACCTCATGCCAGCTCCGGTGGGCCGTTCGGTCTTGAGCAGGTTCGGCAGCGGCTTGCCGTCGTATTTGTCCAGCATGGGCTTCGGGTCAAAGGTGTCCACCTGCGAGGGGCCTCCATTCATGAAGAAGTGAATGACACGCTTCGCCTTCGGCTCGAAATGCGGCCGCCGCGCGGCAAATGGGCTGCGCTGGTCCAGAGCGCCATGCGCCTTGCCCGCGCCAAGCATCTCGCCCAGGGCCACGGCGCCAAACCCCATGCCCACCCGGCTCAAAAGCTGGCGGCGGCTGAGGAAATGGTGGTCAAGATTGGGGGCGTGATGGGACATGGAGTGCTGCAAATTCGGGGGAGGATACGCTTCCCCGGCGGAATCTCGATCAAAAACAGGGCTTCTCTCCGAACGGCGAGGCTTTCCAGGCGCGCGCCGTTGCACACGATGGGAGATTGGATTTTGTCCGTGCGCCCCGCGACTCCACCCAAGCGGGAAGAACATGGCAGTCCGTCAACCATCCGGGCCGCGCTCAACTCAGGGAACAACCGAAAAACCCGCCAGGCCGCTGCCTTGAGGAGCGAGGTAAAAACCGGTGGCGCGTCCGGATTTTTGCAGGACCACACCGCTGAAGGCTTTCTTTTTCATGTCGGCGGGATGGATGAAGGAGCCGCTCCATTTGCCGGAGGAGGTGGTGATGGCGCTGGCGAGCTTGTCAGGGTCGGGGCGATTGACGAGCACGATTTTGTTCGCGGGTTCCAGGCTGGCAGCCTTTTGCGCCAGACCGTCCACTGTGATGAGCACATTGCCAGCCGGTCCTGGAGCAGCGAGACCGGCGAGATAGGGGGCGGCTTTTTCCACAAGTCGGCAGGCGTCGAAATCCACATGGATTCCTTGCGGCCAGCCCGCCGCATAGGGCGCTGCTGCGCGCGGCGTCTGGGCGGGGCGGAACCAGAAAAAGTCCACCCCCGCCGCGTCTGTGAGAGGCTGCTGCTCGAAACGTGCCATGCCGGAAAGGGAGCCTTTGCCGGAGTAAAGCGGCACATGGATGGAGAGACTGCCGCCGGTGGTGATGAGGCCGGAAAGGGTGATCTGCGCGCCATCGGCCAGTTGACCTGTCATCGTCACCCTGCCATCCCGCGCGAGACTCATCAGCGCCCATCCATCGCCCTGCGGGAAGGAGGCGGCCTCCAGGCCGCGGTTCGGTGCGGCGAGCGCGGGGAAAGCTGCGGTGAATTTGCCTTTGCCGCTTTTGGCATCCGTCATCCACGCGGGCGCGGGGGATTTCACCGAATCGTAAAGGGCGCGGTCCGCGCGCGCGCTGGCAAAGGGCCGGCCATCTTCCAGGATGAGCGCGGTGACGGATGGCGCGCCCTCGGAACTGTCCGCGTAAAGGGAGAGTTCGAGGGGCGCGAGGTTTTTGCGCGGCAGAGTCAGCAGGCCGCCCGCTTTGCCGAAGAGCGCGCTGCCATCACTCTTGAAGGCGCCTGAGAACTTGTGGCTGGCGCCACCCATCAACAGCTTGCCGCTGAACGTGCCGGTCTGGGTCACCGTCAGCGAGAGTAACCCGGCGTTTTCATGACCCGGCAGCACGCCCTGATCAGCCACAGCCAGGCCGCAGTAAGAGCCGGGTGTGAAGGTGGCGGCATTTGTGAGGGTTGAGGCGGACGCGAAGCCGCTCGCACCTGCCGCCAGTGCCGTCACTGTGGCGGTGATGTCATTGCCATCGCCTCCCGTGTAGCTCACGCGCAGGTCCGCATTCCCGACCCGCAGCGTGGCGCCCTCAGGCAACCCGGAAAAAAAGCCCGTGCGCGCGCCCGTCACGGGGCCGGCCACATTCACCAGTGTGAACACATCTCCCACCCTGGGTGCGAATCCCTGAGCCGGGCGCAGCCGCAGGCGGGCGTTGTCCAGAACGAGCCTCTTTTCAACGATAAGCTGGTCGTAGGTGACACCGGGACCGGCGGCAGAGCCGATGTCCAGTTCGAGCACGCCGAGATTTTCCGCGCCGTTGTCAACCACGGTGGCGATATGCACGGTCAGGCGTCCGATTTGACCGGCGGCGTCCCCTTCCACGCCGCCTGTCCGTCCCGGCTGGATGAGACCGCCGGCGCTGAGCCTGCCAAGCACTGTCCCTGTTCCACGCAGGGTGGCCGTGCTTTGAAAAACCACGGAGTTGAGATCCCTCTCCACATGGGTCAACCGCGTGCCAAAGCTGCCATTGACCTCAAGCACATGAAATCCTCCGTTGAACAGATTCGTTTCGCCCATGTGGAAAACATCACCCTCCATGACGATCCTTCCCTTGCCGCCCATGAGGATATCCACATCCGCCAGACGCCCGCCGTTGATCTCCATCACCGAGCCGAACCCCAGGTTCATAAAAAGTTTGTTTGGCCTCACAGGCGGTATTGGTAAGGCAAAGCCCCTGAAAGGGCACTCCAGGCCGCCTTTCAACTCCAGCCTTGCTCCCTGGCCCGCGATGAGACTCAAGCTCTCGCGGCCTTTCAGCAGAGCGTCAAACCTCGTGTCCACGCCCGCTGTGAGCCGGGCCTCCGCGGCCAGGATGAAATCGCCATCTCCGCCGTGCAGGCGGTATCCGCCTCCTGAGAAACGCAGCTGCCCGCACTGCGCGCCCCCGGAAATGTCCACGGACTTGCTGCGCCGCGCCGGCAGGTCTGCCGCAAATCCAGCGGTAGCGGCATGTTGCGGGACAAGAAGCGTGCTCCAATTCCGTCCGTTGTTCCACTGGCTGCCGGCAAGACCGGTCCATGTCACATCCACAGGCGGGGCAATCGGTGATTCTTTGTCCGCGCCTACTCTTAGCAGGATGGTCTGGGGCGGGCTGGCATGGATGCCTCCATGATCGTTGCCGCCATCATCCAGCAGACGCACACGGACCAATGATTCGCCGGTCTCCACAGGGCCGCAGGTGAGCATGCCATCCGGCGTCAGCGCTGGAAGCACGCGGAACAGTTGCGGATTGGAAACTGAAAGCACCTCGAATGCCAGCGCCTGCTCCTCACCCGATCCCGCGCTGATGTTTGAAGCCGCCGCCCTGGACTGCAAAGCGCCGCGCACGAACTCGATCACAGGGGCGGCGGTGAAGGACGGCGTGTCATTCACTGGAAGGACCTCCAGCTCGAAACTCCTGCGCGTGGAGACTGTCGCATCGCTGACCTCAAGTGTGACAGTGGTTTGGCCGAAAAAGTCAGGCTGCGGACGGATCGTCGCGGTCCTGGCCGCGCCCGCACCCGAGAAGGATGCCGTCACTTGCCCGCCTCGCAGGCTGACTCGCAGAGCGGAGAGGTCGGTGTTCGGGTCCGACACGGTGAAGGCCACAGTCACTCTGCCGTCCTCATGCACGGTTTGCGCGGGTATGGCAGAGATCGCCGGGGGCAGGTCCACGACCGTGACAGTCACATCATTGCCATCACCGCCTGTGTAGGAGACCAGCATGGTGGCCTCGCCCACTCTGATTGTGGCGCCCTGGGGTAGATTCTGGAAACGGCCTGTGACGGGTCCCGCGCCCGTCTTTTCCAGCACGGTATAGGCCTGTCCCGCCACCGGGGCGAAGCCGGCACCGGGCTTGATGAGCAGGCTGGCGCCGGTTTGAATTTCCACCGCGCCCTGGACGCGCACCTGGTCATGAGTCTTCCCGGCGGAGGACGGATTCCCCAGCTCAATCTCCACCAGGGAATCTCCGCCTAGAACAAGATTCTTATCCATGCGCAGCCGGCCAAAACCTTCCACTCCCGGAGACAGGACGCCATAGCGCAGAACCCGGCAGTCCGCCTCCACTCTGCCTGTCCCGGAAAGCACGCCGCCCTTGCCCGGTGTTTGCGGCAGCAGGGCGGTCACCAGCATGGTGTCAGCCACCACCTCTCCAAGCAGACGCACATGTCCGGCCAACCCTGAAACCTCAATCCTGGGAGCGGTGATTGTCACGCCCTGCGATATGGTTTTCACACCGATGCCTGTGAATTTCAACGCGGTGCCGCCTCGCATGTTGGCTGTGACCGGCGCGTCGAGCACCGCGTCCCCGCCCTCGATTTGCAGAGGGAAATCTCCCATGCTCACCGCGCCCTTCAAATGCAGCAGCAGACCACCCGCGCTCCCTGCCAGGCCGCCTATGGAGAATGTCTGCGAGGCTCCCAAAGTCAGCGGCAGGCGCAGCGACACCACGCGTTCGGCCGCTGTTCCGTCAGCCAGGATGATGCCGCCGGATTTGATGCGCAGCGGATTTCCCTCGATCACATATCCGCCGGCATCGAAGACCAGCTTGCTCAGCGCAGTCCCTGCCGGGAGATTGTTTTGACATGCCTTGCGCAACGCATTGGCGGGGAAAACCACATCCCCGTCAGAGTTGGGCGGGGTGGCCCGGGCCCAGTTGCGGGAGTTGTCCCAAAACTCACTCAAAGCACCCGTCCAGCGGACATCCTGCGCGGCGGCGGAGAGGGAGAGGAGACCTGGAAGGATGATTTGAAAAGCGAGTTTCATGGCGGGCTTGTCTGCGGGTTCATGAGGCGGGCGGCCCCTTGCAGACTGGATGCGCGCTCCTGGAGGAACTTGCGTAAATGGCAGGAAGCGCTTCCGAACCCCCGCCAAGATGGAGTTGCGTGTCATCCAGGCCCGTCCCCCCCCCAGCCGCCGGGCAGGCAGCCAGGACGGTCCTCCATTTTTTCTTCCCGCCTTGCGGATGCAAGATTCCGTCCTTCGGAGGGTTCAACTGAAAGCCCATTTTCCCCATGTCCTGGCTGTTCCCACTCTACCTGCTCGGCGCGGGCGCGATCATTGCTCCGATCCTCATGCATCTGCGGCGCAGGCCGCCGCAGGACCGGGTGGAGTTCAGCTCGCTGATGTTTCTCCAGGCGCGGACGCCCGTGCCTGTCAGCAAACGCCGCATCGAGCACTGGCTGCTGCTGCTGCTGCGCTGCCTAGCGCTCATCCTACTGGCGCTGATGTTCTCACGGCCCTGGCTTCAGACTGACGCGCGCGCCGGAGCAGACGGGGGCAGGGCCGTCTTCATGCTTGTGGACCGCAGCGCTTCAATGCGACGCGGGGATTTAATGAAGCAGGCTCTCGGCCGCGCGCGTGAGGTGATCCAAAAAACCACGCCCGCCGACCGAATGGCACTGGCGGCATTTGACGACCGGCTGCATCCGCTGTGGACCTTTGGAGAAGACGCGGAATCCGGCCCGGCACGCTCAGGTGCGCTGCTCCAGAAACTCGGTGAAATCCAGCCCGGCTGGCAGGCCACCGACTTGGGCCGAGCGCTTGTGGACGCGCTGGCGCAAATCTCAAGCGCCAGCGGCATCGGCGGCATGGAGCGCGTGATCGTGGTGCTTACCGACTTCCAGGAAGGCGCCAGACTCGACGCCCTGCGCGGCATTGCCTGGCCGGAGGAGACGCGCGTGCAGGCGCTGCGGGTTGAGACGAGAGACGAGGGCAACATGACTCTGAGTCTCGCAGCGGCGGATACGGGAAATGTGGAGGACCGGAGCGCTAAAACAGGAGAGGCGGAGACCCTGCGCGTGCGCCTGTCAAACTCACGGGACTCGCGGGTTTCCGACTTCACCCTGCGGTGGGAAAAGAGCAGGGGCGAGGCAATGACTGGTTACCTGCCCGCAGGAGCCGCGCGTATTCTAAGTGTGCCGCTGCCCACCCAGGCCGCCGCTTCGGCTGACACGCTTTTGCTCAGCGGTGACTCGTGGGACTTTGACAACAGGATCTTCCTGGCCCCCGCCAGGCCACGCCAGGTGGGCGTGGCCTGGCTAGGCGCGAAGGCGGCGGCGGACGAGGCTGCATCGCCGCTCTTTTATCTCAAGCGCGCCTTGCAGCCGACCACCAGCCTGGAGCCGCAGGTGGCAGACGCGGCGGAGCTGCCGCGCTGCCAGATGGCCGTGCTGCAAGGCGCCCCACCCGAGGGATTCGCTGAATGGATTCGCGCTGGAGGGCTGGCTGTATGGCTTCTGGAGCCAGGAACGAGCGCGCAGGATGTGGAGTCTTTGGCCGGAGTGAATGGCGTGGCATTGAAAGAAGCTCCCGTGGACAACTACAGGATGCTCGGCGAGGTCAAAGCGGAGCATCCGCTGCTGCGCCCCTTCGCCGATCCGCGGCTGCGCGATTTCACCAAGCTGCGCTTTTGGAAACACCGCCAGGCCGACCTCACAGGCACCGCTGCGGAGAAGATCGAAATCATCGCCCGTTTTGACAACGGCGCGCCCGCGTTGATGGCCTTGCAAATGGAAAAGGGCACGCTGCTCATGCTGGCCAGCGGCTGGCATCCGGCGGACAGCCAGCTCGCGCTCTCCACGAAGTTCGTGCCGCTGATCTTCGGCTGGCTGGAGGCGGCGGGCTTTTCCCATGCCGCCCAGTCGGGCATGCTCGTCGGCGCCGCACTACCGGTCACAGCCGGTGACGCCCTCGTGCTCACGCCGGAGGGCAGGGAAACAACGGTCAAAGCTGGCATGCCTTACGTCACCGAATCCGTCGGGATTTACCAAGTCAAAACGGGAGCTGAAACACGCCTCCACGCAGTGAACCTGCCTCCGGAGGAGGGCCGCGTGACAGCAATGGATGCGGAGCGCCTCAAGGACTTTGGCATACGCTTGCATGAGATGAGCGGCACGCAGGGGGAGATCGCCCAAAACGAGCGTGTCCAGGAGCGCCTGGCCGCTGGTGAGGCGGAGAAGCAGCAGCGTGCCTGGCTCTGGTTTCTGGCGGCATTGCTCGCGGTGCTTGGCGCGGAGACATTGCTGGCCTGGCGCGCGGGACGCGGCAGAGTGGAGGAAGCAGCCCCGGCGCCTCAGCCCGCGCTTTGACCCCGTCCCGCCAGCGACCTCCAAGCCAGAATGCCGCAGAGGCCAAAACCGAAAGTGTTCAGCGAGCCGTGGATCATCCACATCTGCGGCATGGTCAAAGCAAGCCGCGGAAACAGGTAACGAAGACCAAAGCTTAGCGCGAGGATCATGGCCACGATCAGACACGCGCCTGAAAACAGGAAGGCCGCGCGTGTCCGCCAGCGCATTCCTCCACGAGACGCAACCCCCGTCAGCAACTGCGAGGCAGCCACTCCCATGGCGCCGGCCACCAGCACCATCACTCCCAGCGGCTCCAGCAGCGGCAGCATCCCGAAATGCGCGCAGGTGATGCCAGCCGCCACCAACGGCACGCCGGCGAGAACCGCCGCGCATGAGGCTGAGGTCAGCCGGCCCGGACTGGCCCTGGCGTTCAATCCGGCGATCAAAGGCAATGTGAAGCCCGCATGATGGAAATGCGCCGCCGTCAGCAGCACGATGAGCGGGTCGAAGTTCCACGGCGTCCAGTTCGCGCGATGAGCCACGAGCCATGCCGCCCCAATGGCGGGGAACACCTGCGCCAAAGCCACACAAGCATGCCCCAGCCCTCCGAACCCCTCATGCCGCCAGCGGCGGAGCACGACCACGCCACTCCACGAACGCACCGCCAGCCAGGGCAGCGCAAGGAAGAACCCGGCGGGCACGACTCTCCGTGAAATCGAATCGTCCTCAAACACGACCCGCGGATCAACCGGCCTGAACAGCAGTGACAAGCCGAGGCAAAGGGCGGCGAAAATTTCAATCCAGGGTGTCTGGCCGGACGAGGAGCCGCCGAACAATCTTCGTCCCAGAGGCATCAGGACCATTGGCGAAAATAGAAGCAGCGCATGAATGAGCATGTGCGCCTGATTCGCATTCACATGCCAGATCGGACCACCTGGATCAACCATGCCCACGGAGCAAGAACCCGCCGCGCAAGTCTGGCAGACCCTCCACTGCAAGCCAATCATCACGAGCCAAAGCAGCGCCTGAAACCAGATTCTCATGAAACAGCTCCTTTCATCCTCGCCTGTGAGTCCCGCACAAAACGGCACTGCCACCAGCGCGCCAGTGGGAAGGCGGCCCAGGCCATCCAGTGGCGCGGACGGGAGAAGGCGCGGATGACGTACCACACGCTGTCATCGGCGCGCCATTCAATAACAAACTGCTCCTCCCCGCACTCGGCGTGCTCCGGCAGCGTGCCATAGACGAAGCCGTGGCTGCGCGGGCCGTCGCACCGGCGCAGAATGCGGCAGGGATTTACCCACCACAGGCCGCAGATGCGCGCGATCATGGCCACAATCTCCCCCGGCTCCTGGCCGGAGGCGCGAACGCGCGCCACGCCTGCCCAGGCGGGGAACATCTTCCACTCATCCAGCGCGGCACCCGCTGATTGAAAGACAGACTCCCCGCGCCCGAGCAAGACCTCGTGGGCATCCACGATGAAGCCTGTTTCCGGCGGGATGCCGATGCCGCCCTGGTGTTTGTAGCTCAGGGGTTCGGACCGCCATTCGGAAAGACGCGCGGCCAGATCATCCGGCGCGGGTTTGCTCAGGTGGAACATGAGTGAAAGCTGGCGCGAAGCGCTCCCAAAGGAAGCCGAAACCGCAAAAAATCACATCCCCCTGCTTTCACAACTTTTGCATCTTTCACCGCGAGCGTGCATCGGTGCGCATGTCCTCTCCCATCCGCGCCGTGATCTTCGACTTCGACGGCCTCATCGTTGACACCGAAAGCACCGGTTACCGCACCTGGAAGGAAATCTTTGCCCGCCACGGACACGAACTGCCGGTGGAGCGGTACGCGCAGGTCGTCGGCACGGACTTCAACACCAGCTACGATCCGCGCCGCGACCTGGAGGAGTTGACCGGCCTGGTCTTTGACTGGGATGAAATCGAGGAAGGACGCCGCACCCGCGAGACGGAGCTGCGGCAGACTTTGCAGACTCTGCCCGGCGTGGTGGACCGCCTGCATGAGGCGCGCGCGTTGGGAATGACCACCGCCATCGCCTCCAGCAGCCCGCGCTGGTGGATAGACTCTTGGATGGACCAGCTTGGACTCGGCGCGCATTTTGACCACATCTCCACCGTGGATGACACGGGCAGGGTGAAGCCGGACCCTTCGCTCTTTCTCCATGCGGCGGAAAAGCTCGGCGTGTCCCCTGAGGAGGCCGTCATTTTCGAGGATTCGCTCAATGGTCTGCGCGCTGCCCTGGCCGCCGGCATCCGCTGCGTGGTGGCCCCCGGACCGATGACGCGGCATCTCGACTTCACCGGCGCGCTGCGCCGTGTGGAGTCTCTGGCTGAAGTGACGCTGCGCGAGCTGGGTCAATGACCGCGAAATCAGGCGTGGATGACTGCGGAAAAGCTGGGGCTGCCGCAAAAATCGGTCAATACTTGCCCGTCCCGCGCTTGAGCCAGTCCATGCACTCGGCCGGAGTTTGCATGAAGAGCAACTCCTCGCCAAAGGCCAGCAACTGCTCCGCGTCCAGCCGTTTCACCAACGGCCCCGCGCGCCGCGCGATTCCAGGGAACTTCCGCGCAAGCAGTCGCAATGCCAGGCCGGAACGCCCTTCGAAAAGACCTTCCACACGGCCTTCCACGCGGCCTTCCACGCGGCCTTCCTTGCGTCCGCGCAACCGGCCGATTTCGACGAAGGGGTTGATAAGCTTGGGCATGGGTTTGAGCTTTGGTTCCTTGCGCGCAAGACTATCCACCTTCCGGTCCAGTTGCAAGACCTGTTCCTCCGCCAGCGGCAGGTAGTGGTTCACAAAGTCCAGCGCCGCGTCCAGGTCCTCCGCCTCGAACTCCTGCCTCAGCGCCTCGGCCATCGTGCTCACGATGGCGTCCACTTGCTGGTCCGCCTCCAGCTTCATCAGCGCTGTCATGGCCAGCGCGGCCACGTTTTTGCTCCGCAGATGCGGCAGCGGATTCATGCGGCGGAAGTGCAGCACTGGGCATTTCACATGGATGGCGGCCAGGCTGCCGAAGTCCCAGCGCAGTTCGCCGGGCTGCGGGGTCTCCGGCTTCGGGTAGGTGAGCAAGAGCACAGGCATGACGGGCAGGCGGTAGCGGATGCCGTCGCGCAGTGCATACTCGCCCATGCGCTCCAGCGCGGCAGGGTGGGGTTTGTTCTGGCTCTCGACGTGGATGAGGAAGGCGGTCTCGCACTTTTTCCAGAGGGTTTTGAAAAGCACATCGCCAAGGCGGCGGGGGCGCTTGGAGCCGCGCGGGTGCTCTTTGTCGAGGTATTCGATGTGGTCGAGGTCGGCGAACTTTGCCAGCTCCGGCAGGAAGGCGCGGATGAAATCCCGCAGCAGCCTGGGCTGGTGGAGCAGCTTTTTGATGAGGTCATCGTGCGTGGGCGCCGGGGATTCGGCGGCGGGAATCTTCGCGGGCATGGGCAAGTGTAGTTGAACCGGCTGCCACCGCCAGACTTTCATAATGACGCCCTTGACCGCCCGGGTTGACCGGGCCTGGCCAACACGCCGTGGAGCGGGACTTGACCCTGCGCATGTCCAACAGCTAAGTGCCCATTATGAGCCTCACCCCGCTGCCGCACGCGGAGCGCTACGCGCGTTTCAGGGACTCGGTGTTTGCCGGACTGGAGGAGGGACCGGCGGCGTGCCTGTCTGGGCTGGAGGCGTCCATGTCGGAGATGGATGTGCAGAGCCTCTGGTTCGGCGGCGCTTTCGGCGCGGAGTTCACGGACCCGGAGGGGCGCAGGGTGCGCATGGCGGACTTTGGCGAGTGGAACTCGGGAGCGGGGCCGGATTTCACGAACACCGCCGTCGAGGTGGACGGGCAGTTGCTGCGCGGAGACATCGAACTGGACATGGACGCGCGCGACTGGGAGCGCCACGGGCATGGCGCTAATCCCGAGTTCGGCCGTGTGGTGCTGCATCTCTTTGTCCACGCGCCGAAGGAGCGGTTCTACACGCGCACGCACGAGCATCGCGCGGTGGCGCAGGCACGGCTGCCCATGGAGAATCTGGCCGGCTCGGCGCTTCCGAATCGCGGGCTGGCGGCGGCGCGTCTCGGCCGCTGCCACACGCCGCTGGCGGAGATGGGGGCGGCGCGAGTAGCTTCCCTGCTGGAGGCTGCGGCGCAGCATCGTCTGGAGAACAAAAGCCGCCGCATCCACCGCTGCGCGGAGGCCCAGGGCCGCGCGCAGACGATTTACCAGGAGCTGGCGCGCACGCTGGGTTACCAAAAGAACCCGCAGCCTTTTGTCCTGCTGGCGCAGAGGCTGCCGCTCAAGCGGATGCTGAAGCTGCCGCCCATGCAGCGCGAGGCCCTGCTGTTCGGTGTGGCAGGATTCATGGAGGCTGTCCGTCACGAGGAGACAGCGGGGCGCTCGCGCGAGTATTTGAGCGGGCTTTGGTCGGAGTGGTGGAAGCATTATGACGAGGCTTCCCGCTGGCTCCAACCCCGGCATCTGCCGCGCTGGCGTCTTTCGGCGACGCGTCCCGGGAATCATCCACAGCGACGCCTGGGCGCCTTGGCGGCGATGCTTGCGTCGTGGGAACGGGTGGCGGGTCCTCTCATGGACGCGGGACGCTGGAGCCGTGACGCCTGGCGCGAGACGATGACCGCGCTGCGGCACGACCACTGGTCCGCGCACTACACTTTGACATCCGCGCCCGCCGCGGCACCCCTGGCCCTGGTGGGCGAGACGCGCGTGCAGGAAATGCTGGCGAACGTGGTGTATCCGCTGCTCATCCCCGAACGCACGCGGCTCTGGGCCGAATACCTGGATCTACCCGCGCTGCTGGAAAACAGCCGCCTGCGCCGCGCGGTTGCGCGCCTGTTTGGCAACAGCACGCTCAAGAAAGACTTCGGCAAAAAACTCCACCACCAGCAGGGTCTGCTGCAAGTCTATGAGGACTTCTGCCTGGAGGACGATTCAGGCTGCGCCGGCTGCCCCTTTCCAGAGAGGCTCAAGGAGTGGGCGTAAGCATCAAGCCGTCGGGCAACTGATCCACACCGTCGTCGTGTTGTTCTCGGAGGCGATGCCGATTTGCAGACCCATCTGATGGCAGAGCATGGCGGCAATCGTGAGGCCCAGGCCGAGGTGATTGCTGTTTTTCGTGCCGTGAAACGGGCGGAAGACCTCCGCCAGCTTCTCCGGCGGGATTTGCGAGCCGGTGTTGCTCACGAGGATGTCCACGCGCCGCTGGTCGGCGGGGGTGAGACCGCCGGGACCGGTGATTTTTAGGATGGCGCGCCCGCCCGCCTTGCCTGCGGCTTCGGCGGCGTTTTTCAGCACCTCGACGAGGATGTCCTTGAACTTGGTGGGGTCCACATGGATGGGCGGCAGGCCGGGCTGCAGGTCGGCCTCGAGCTGGACGCCGTTGGCGCGGAAGGGCTCGGTGAGCGCGCCCTCGATCACGCCAAGGTAGTCATTCAGACTGAGAGGCTGCGGGCTGAGCTTGGCGCAGCCACCGGCGGAGCGGATGCGCTCGCTGAGCGCGGTGACGCCGGTGGAGGCCTCGCGGATGTGCTGCATGTTCTCGGCCACGGCGGGGTCGAGGTCCTCGTTCATCAGGATGAGGCTGCTGAAGCCCTGGATGACGGCGAGCAGGTTGTTCAGCTTGTGGGTCAGGCCGCGCAGCAGCTCCTGGTGGAAGCCTTCGCTGAACTCCTCGCCAAGCTTGAGGTGGGTGGGGAAAACAAATTGCATGAAAAATGAGTCTGGGGGCGGGCACCAGTAATGCAGTCTGGCGGGAGGGGTGGCAAACGCATTTTCGCGCGCGGCTTCGGGACGCGGGCGGACGAGAAAACCAGGCCGGTGGTTGCGGCGGGCGGCGCGCTGGCTTTAAGTTCCCGTTTCCATGCCACCCGAACACGAGGCTCTGCTCATCCTGACACGTCAGCGTTTCCCCGCCCTGGCGGACTGCCCATGCGAGGTGGAGCCCATCCTCAAAGGCGGCTCCGACCGGCGCTTTTACCGCTTCACCTGGGCAGGCGGCGCGCAGCCGCCGATGGTGCTGATGATCTACACCCAGGCGCGGCGGGACAATGCCCGCTTCGTGCCGGCCACGCGCCGCCTCGCCGCCCTCGGAGCGCATGTGCCGGCCATCCTCGGCTTCGACGAGCAGCGCCTCTTCGTCTGGCTCGAAGACCTGGGGCGTGACGACCTGCACTCCCACCGCGACGATCCCTGGGAGGCGCGCCGCCCGCTCTATCTTTCCGCATTGGCCGAGGCGGCAAAGATTCATTCCGTGGGCGAGGATGATCTCACCTCCGCCGACATCGCCGAAATGGAGCCCGGCTTTGACGAAGGTCTCTACGAGTGGGAGCAGAATTACTTCCTGGAGCACTTCGTGCGCGGTTATCTGCGGCGGGAGACCGACACGAGCGAGGTGCAACCCGCGCATGAGGCGCTCTCCGCGCTGCGCTCCGGCCTTGCCACCCTGCCCCGCTGCCTGGTCCACCGTGATTTTCAGAGTCAAAACATCCTCCTGCGCGATGGCGCGGCCTGGCTGGTGGACTACCAGGGACTGCGCCCCGGACTCGCGGGTTACGATCTGGCCTCCCTGCTCTTCGACCCCTATGTGACCCTGGGCCGCGCCGAGCGCCACGAGCTGCTGGAGCACTACGCCGGCCTGCGCGGACTGGCGCTGCCGGACCTGCGCGGCGTGGTCTATCAATGCGCCGCGCAGCGCCTCATGCAGGCCCTCGGCGCCTATGCCAATCTCAGTCGCAACCAGGGCAAGACCCACTTTGAGCAGCACATCCCCTCCGGCGTGCGCAACCTGGCCGGTGTGTGCGATGAAATCCCCGCCCTCTCGCCCTTGCGCGGTTTTTTCTGTTGACGGGATGCACACCTTCCTCGCCGCCGATGACGCCATCGAGCCGCTGACCGGCGAGCTTGGCGGCGCGGACATGGAGGGTGTGTGGCTCCGCTCGGAGAATCTGCCCGCGCACCTCGCCTTCGCGCGCCAGACGCTGCCGCGCGCGCGGCGCGTGGAGGCCGCCTCGGTCAATGCGTGGGCGGATCAGATCCTTCAAAGCATCGTCGGAGTCCTGCCCGAAGAAGGCACCTGGCGCCTGCACCTCTGGCCCGCCTATGGAGAGGGCAGGGCGGGAGAGCACCGTTGCCGGTTGATCCGCTCCGCGCTGGCTGAAAAACTGAAAAAGCAGCGCCGCGCACTAATGCGCTGCCAGGAGGAGAGTCAGGAACCGTTCACCAGGAGCACCTCACTGGTGCAGGCCGTTCTAACCTCGCCTGGCTCGGGTTTGCTTTCCTTGAGTGCCGCGCCGGAGCCGCATGAGCTGCGCTCCATCATCTCCGCATACCCGGCCGGACACATAACTCCCGCCGAGGACAAGACAGCTCCCAGCCGGGCTTTCGCCAAAGTCATCGAGGCCGAAATGCGCCTCGGACGCCGCATCATGAAAAACGAGACCTGCGTGGACCTTGGCGCCTCGCCGGGCAGTTGGAGCCATGTGGCGCTGCTGCGCGGCGCGCATGTCACCGCCGTGGACCGCAGTCCGCTGCGCGCCGACCTCATGCGGCATCCAAGGCTGCATTTTCATCAGGGAGACGCCTTCAAATTCCGCCCGCCCGAGCCAGTGGACTGGCTCTTGTGCGACATCATTGCCGCCCCGCAGCGCAGCATGGACCTCCTGCTCGACTGGCTGCGCGCGCGCCTCATGCGCGCGTTCATCGTCACCATTAAATTCAAAGGCACGGACGAGTACGGCCAGCTCGACACACTCAAGCAGAACGCGCCGCCCCTCTGCGCCGACTTCCGCCTCACGCGCCTGTGCGCGAACAAAAACGAGGTTTGCGCCTTCGGCATAGCCGCCCGGGAATGACCCGCCTCCAGCCCCAGCCATGCGCCGTCTCCGCCAGATGCTGACATTCCTCGCGCTCTCCGCCAGCGCCGGTCTTCTTTGGCATGAGACGCGCGCGCTCCGCGTCGCGTCACGCCCGTCCGCCGCGTCTTTCGACCCCGCCCTGCACCGCCTCGGAGCCGCGGAAACCGCCGCCCTGCCGCTGGCTTCGCGGTTTGACCATCCCCTCGGCTCCGAGCACGGCGCGCTGACCTACAACGCCCGCCCCTTCCGCGTCGCGCGCCACCTGGGCGACGACCTCAACGGCATCGGCGGTGGCAACTCCGACCTCGGCGATCCCGTCCACGCCATCGCCGACGGATGCGTCGTCTATGCCGGGTCCCCCGGCCCCGGCTGGGGAAAAATGCTCATCCTCGCCCATCGCGTCCCCGCGGATGACCCTGTGGAACCGCCGCGAGTCATCCAGAGCGTTTATGCGCATTTGCAGGACATCCTCGCCGAACCCGGCGCGCGGGTGCGGCGCGGGCAGCGCATCGCCACAGTCGGCTCTGCGGAGGGGCAATATTTGGCCCACTTGCACTTTGAAATCCGGGAAGGCCCTTACATCAACCCCGGGGCGGGATACGCCGACACGCCGCTGAACCGCGTTTCACCTGAAGCTTTTATCTTCCAGCACCGCGGCGCGCCCGCGCATCAACTCAACCCGCCGCCGTGAGAGAAGACGCAGTCATTTGATAGAGCGAGGCGCATTTCGAAGCGGCGCTTCTTCGGGGACGAGCGTCACGCGCCAAATCGGGGCGGGTTCACCGCGCCCAGCCGCCGCGGGCTTCGGACCTGGCTTCCTGCTCGAGGCGGCGCAGGTGCTTTTCAAAGGCTTGCGCGGAGCGTCCGTCGGGGTGCGGAGCGCCGGTGGTGTGGATGCGGGCGAGACCGGCGCGGACGAGCTTCTCACCCAGATCCTCACCGTCGTCAAAGATGACGAAGGCGTAATACCGGCCGCTGTCATAGACTTGATGCCAGCGGGTGTGGATGGTGAAGGGGCGGCTGCGCAGCAGATTCTCGGCGAGCTTTTTGGCCTCAAGGCCGAGCGCGATGGTGCGGGCCTCCTCGAGCCCGCCGAAGTAGCGGCCCTGGTCGCGCAGCCGGTCGCCATTGTGCTGGTGGCGGCGTTTTTCCGGGGAGTCGGCAAAGTAGAGGCGGAAGTGGTGGGCCTGTCCGTTGTGGAGGATTTGAAAACTGTCGCCGTCATTGTCGCGGTGATCGAGCAGGCGCGCGCCATGCAAAGCCTCGTGGCTGCTGAGGGCGGGGCCGGTGCGCGGCGGCGCGTCAGGCGGGGGCTGTGCCTCCTGCCAGTAGTGCCAGGCGGCGAAGGCCAGGACGAGGAGGATGACGAACGGCCTGGGCAGGCGGGAGGCGGGGCGGCGGGACATGGGGCCGCAAAGATGGCCGGGGATATGGCAGGGGCAAACGGCAGTGCCGGCGGACCTGGCATGTCCAGCTCATCGAAGGGCTGCTGAACGATGCTTAGAAGCGGAAGGTGGCGCCGAGAACGGCGCCGAAGCCGGGTTCGTTGCTGCCGGAGCCGGTGTGACGATATTCCTGGTCGAGCAGGTTTTCCAAAGCCACGTTGAGTTCCAGATTGTTCGTGACGAGCCAGCCACCACGGAGGATGAGGTTTTCAAATCCTGGATTGCCCTCCGGCGGGATGCGCTGGGTGTCGCGCCGGTCGCCTGTGTTCATGCGCTCGAAGCGGCTGTGCGCGATGCAGACAAGCTCGGTCCAAAGGCGGCGGCCGCTGCTCTGCCAGCGGACGCCTGCCCTCCCCATCAGGGGGACGACACGGCTGAGCGGCTCGGCGCGCTGGTGGGTGCTGTTGGTGCGCGGGTATTGATCCACGCGGCCCTCGGTCCAGGTCAGGTGGCCGAAGAGTGTCCATTGCGGATCGAGCCGCCATTCGCCGTTGACCTCGATGCCCTGGACAAAGCCGGTGCCGCTGTTGTCTTTGAGCACGTCGCCACCACCGACCGGGCGGCGGACGATCATGTCGTCAATGAGAGTGTGAAAGTAGCTGAGGCCGGCGCTGATGGACTCCGTCTCCGCTTTCAGGCCGATTTCGAAATTGACGAACTTCTCGGGATCAAGGCCCGTGGATGGGATCTCGCGCTCGCCGCTGCGGGCGATGTCGAGCCGGGAGAGGTCGGAGAGATTCGGCGCGCGAAAGCCCTGCGATACGCCGCCAAAGAGCTTGAAGCGGTCCTCCTCATCAAGATCGAGGACGAGCCGCAGACTGCCGGAGAAGTTCTGCCAGTCATCACTGTAAGAGTCCACCACCCTGGCCGTGGCGGGGTCGTTGAAGCGGCCCACTTCGGCTGCGGCATGGGTGAGGCGGCCGCCTAGAAAGACATGAAAGCGCGAGCCGAGGTCGAACTGATCCTGGAGATAGAGACCGAGCAGGTCGTAGGTGGCATCGTCCCCCACCGGCCCCTGGATGCCGCGGGAATGAAAGGTGCCATTGAGACGGTAGCGCTGGGAGCCGCTGCTGACCCAGTCCCGGTAATAATCCACGCCGTAGGTGAGGCGTCCGACGGGTGTGACGCTGACGAGCTGGAGGTCGAGGCCGAGGGTGGTGACCTCCACTTGTGTGAAGTCAATGCGGTTGTCGGCCGGCCGGCGGATGCGGTGCTCGTATTCGTCGGCGGTTTGCAGGGAGACGGTGAAGGCGGCGGACTCCACGAAGGAGTCGAGATTTTTACCCGCCAGACGGAGATAGGAAAGCGTGCGCTCCTGGTCATAGGCGCGCTTCAAATCGGTGCCGGTGGTGGTGCCGCGCCACTGGATGCCCGATGTGGTCTGATGGGTGCGCCAGGCGTCGTTTTGGCGGAGCTGCTGGTGGACTCCTGTGAGGGTCCAGTTTTCGTCGAGGGCGAGGTCGAGCCGCATGTCATAGGCCCACTCGTCATAGCCGGTGTGCGGCTGGATGCCGACGCCCGCCCCGCGCACATCACCGAAGGATTTCAAGCTGGCACCAAGGTGGAGGCCCCAGCGACCGCCCTGGCCGAATTGAAGCTCCTGCCGGCCCATGTGGCTGCGCTCGGCGGTGGAGGCGCGGTAGGAACTGAGGCCGTGGAAAAAGAAACCGGACTCCTCATCGCGAAAGCCCGGCCCTTTGGTGAAAAGATTGATCGTGCCGCCGATGGAGTCGCTGCCGTAAAGCACGGAACCCTGGCCGGGTACAAGCTCAATATGGTCTATGGCATAGGAGTCAATGGTGTTCCAATACTGGTTAGGCCCCTCGCGGAAGGTGGAGTTGTTGAAGCGGATGCCGTCAATGAGCGCCAGATTCCGGAAGCCTGTGAAGCCACGGATGAAGGGCGAACCCTGGGCGTTGGAGGTCTTTTGCACATTCACGCCGGGTGTTTCCCGCAAAGCTTCGGTGACTGTGCGCGCCTGGCGCTCCAGCATCTCGCGGGAGTCGAGCGTGCGGACCTGGTTCGGGGCCTTGAGCGCTTCGATGCCATCGCGCGTGGCGGTGACGACGACGGGGGGGAACTGGGTGTTCGCTGACGCGGGTTCCCGTCCCTCATCTTCGGCGGCTGGCGCGGATGCCGCGAGCTCGGCGGCGCCGGCCAGGATTGGAAGGAGGAAGAGGCAGGAAAGGATTCGATCAAGCATGGCTGGTGTGATGCGGCGCCACTTTTCACGTCACGGCAGCCATGTCATCCTTCCCACCACCGGAGACTGTCGTGATGAGCAAGGGATGTCCCTGTCTTGAGGACGCGGGTTATTTTCCAGCCACGCGGAAGCTCTCAGACCGGCGTTGGGTCATAAAGCGCGCCGGTGTCCGCGGCGGCGAGTTCGACGAGATGCGCGGCGAATTTCCCGGCGAGCAGCTCAAAGTATAAACGGCCTTTTTCCGCCGTGGAGTGCTGTGGATCGCCGACGCCGGTGTCATTTGTGGCCTGCGTCCAGGCGCGCTGCGCCCAGGCCCAGCGCTCGCGCATGGCTTTTAACTTCCAGGGATTTTCCGTGCCTGGTCCCCAGTTTTCTTTGGACAGCACGAGAGTGGGGTGCAGATGGAGCATGAGGCTGGTCTCGCGCTCGTCGGCGTGGTCGCCGAGGATGGTGAAGATGTCCTGCGCGCCGGGAATTTGAAACCAGTTCACCAGGGAGAGAAAAACGCGCGGATGGCGCGCCTGCAGCTCGCGCAGGATCTGGCGGAAGTCATTGCCGCCGTGGCCGTTGAAGACGACGAGCTTCGGCACGCCGACGCCTTCAAGCGAGGTGATCACATCCTCCAGAACGGCGGCCTGGGTGGAAGGGTTCATGTTGATGCAAAAGGGAATGTCGAGCTGCCCGGTCTGCACGCCGAAGGGGATGTTCGGCAGGATGGCAACGCGCGCGCCAGCCTCCCAGGCGATGCGTCCGGCCCCGGCGCAGATGGCCTCGTTTTGCAGGCTGTCGGTGGCATAGGGCAGATGCCAGTTGTGCGCCTCGGTGGCGCCCCAGGGCAGGACGGCCACTTCGTAACGCCCGGCTTTCACCTGTTTCCAGTTCGTCTCGGCAATGATCCAGGGGCGGGGTGGTTGGGACATGACGCGACTAGGAGCAGCAAATACGCCGCGAGGCAACCGCGCGCGTGACCCCGGAGCGTCACCGCATCCGCAGCGCGAGATATGCGCGCAGCGCGGCGGCGTGGGATTCGTCGGTGGGCAGGGAGAGGTGGTCCACCTGGTGCTTGCGGAAACCTTCCTTGAGCTGCTCCTCAAAGGCGCGCCGCACTTCGAGGTAGCGCAGCCTCACGGCGGCGGGGTCGAGCATGAGGAAGTCCTCGTCCTGCTCCAAATTCTCAAAACGCGACCACTGGCCGAAGGGGAACTCGATCTCATCCCGGTCCCATAGCTGCATGGCAATGATCTCATGGCCCTTTTTGCGCAGCACGCCGATGGCTTTCAAGATGGCGTCCGCGTCGTCAAAAAAATCGCTGATGAGGATGACGAGGCCGCGGCGCTTCAGTCGCTGGGCCAGGGATTCCAGCACAGGAGCGAGGCCGGTCTCCTCACCGGGCTCGGTTTTCACCAGCGTCTCCAGCAGGTGGTGCAGGTGGGTGATGCGGGTGCGGTTCGGGATGAACTCGCGCACCCTGCTGTCGAAAGTGACGAGGCCCACGGCGTCCTGCTGGCTCATGAGCAGGTAGGCCATGGCGGCGGCCAGCTTGCGCGCGTAGTCGAACTTCAACACGCCTTTCTGCCCGCGGTAGCCCATGCTGCCGCTGGCGTCGAGCACGAGGGTCGCGCGCAGGTTGGTCTCCTCGTCGTATTCGCGGATGTAGAAGCGGTCGGCGCGGCCGAAGATCTTCCAGTCCAGCCGGCGGATGTCATCCCCCCGCACATAAGGCCTGTGCTGGCGGAACTCGACGCTGAAGCCCTTGTGCGGGGAGGCGTGGTGCCCTGTGGTGAAGCCCTCGACCACGGTGCGGGCAAAGAGCTGCAGATTTTGCAGGCTCGTGATGTCTTCGGCGTGAAGGATGTCAGAGAGAGAGGCCACGGCGGGCGGAATTGGAAACCAATAACCAAGGACGAAGAACCAGGAACCCCGTCCTCACAAAACCCGCGCCTCCGGCTTTTTCACGCGCTTGATCAGCTCCGCGACGATCATGTCCACGGTCACGCCCTCGGCCTCGGCGTGGAAGGTGGGCACAAGGCGGTGGCGGAGGGCCGGGAGGGCGAGGGCCTCAATGTCATCAAGCGTGACGTGGGTGCGGCCTTGCAAGAGGGCGCGGACTTTGCCGGCCAGCACGAGCATCTGGCTGGCGCGCGGCCCGGCTCCCCAACTGAGCATCTCCTTCACATAAGGCATGGCGTCAGGCTCGTTCGGGCGGGTGGCGCGCACGAGGTCGAGCACAAAGTCAGTGACATGGTCGGGCACGGGGACCTTGCGGGCCAGCGCCTGGGCGGCTTGGAGCTCCTCGGCTGTGACGACAGCCTTGATCTCCTCCTGCGCGCCGCCGGTGGTGCGGGCGATGACCTCGCGCTCCTCCTCGCGGCTGGGGTAGTCCACTTTGATGAGGAAGAGGAAGCGGTCCTTCTGCGCCTCGGGCAGCGGATAGGTGCCCTCCTGTTCGATGGGGTTCTGCGTGGCGAGCACGAAGAAGGGTTTCGGCAGATCGAAGGTCTCCTGGCCGACGGTGACGTGCTTTTCCTGCATGGCCTCCAGCAGCGCGGCCTGGGTCTTGGGCGGGGTGCGGTTGATTTCATCCGCCAGAATGATCTGGGAAAAAATGGGGCCGGGCTGGAAAACCAGCTTGCGTCGCCCGGTCTCGGCATCCTCCTGGATGATCTCGGTGCCGGTGATGTCCGCCGGCATGAGGTCGGGCGTGAACTGGATGCGGCGGAAGCTCAGATGCATGGCGTCCGCCAGGGATTTGACCAGCAGCGTCTTGGCCAGGCCGGGCACACCCTCCAGAAGACTGTGCCCGCCGGCGGCGATGGCAATGAAAACCTGCTCAATGACGGCCTCCTGCCCGACAATGCGCCTGCTCAAGGCGGCTTTGAGCTTTTGGAATCCATCTACGAGGGCGGCGGCGGCGGCGGTGTCTGACATGGGGCGAAAATGGGGGAATGGGAGACGAACAGCGGGACGGGCTTCTTTCCAGGCTGACTACGAGGGGATGGCCTGGCTGGCAAGATGGAAAGAGCGGTTCCAGTTCATGCGGCTGCCGTGTTTGATCTTCCATCTCTGACAAGGCAGGCCCACCCTGGGTGAAACAGCTTCAGCTTGAAGGCGGCAAAACCGCCGGCGCGGGCAGGGCGCCCTCATCCAGGTACCGCGTGGGATCGGGCAGGCCTGCCTTGAGGAAGGCCTCTCGACGCTCGACGCAGGTGCCGCAGACGCCGCAATGAATTCCCCCGCCTTTGTAGCAGCTCCAGGTCATGCCGAAGTCCACGCCCAGGTCATGCCCGAGCCGCGCGATGGCCGCCTTGTCCAGGTGAATGAAAGGGCGCAGCAGCTCGATGCCCGCATAAGTGCCCGCCCGCATGGCGGCGGCGATGGCCTGCATAAATTCTTCCCTGCAGTCGGGATAGATGGCGTGGTCCCCCGCGTGCGCGGCGATGACCAGCGCCCGCGCGCCCCGGCTCTCCGCCAGGCCGCAGGCGATGGCGAGCATGATGCCGTTGCGGAAAGGCACCACAGTGCGGCGCATGTTCTCATCGGCGTAGTGGCCCTCCGGGATGTTGCCGCCGCTGAGCAGCAGGTCGGAGCTGAAGTGCTCGTTGATGAAAGGCAGCGCAAGCACGTCATGCGGCACGCCGAGCTTCTCGCACTGCCAGCGCGCGAGTTCGATTTCGCGCGCATTATGCTTCGATCCGTAATCAAAGCTCACCGCACCCGCCACCTCATGCTCCCGGCGCGCCCAGTGGAGAGCGGCGGTGGAGTCCATGCCGCCGCTGAGGAGAACCAGTGTCCGAGTCATCGCGGAAGACTATCGCCAGAGGCGGCGTTTCGAAATTTGATTTTTTAAAGGGCACTACGGCGGAAAGGTCAAAGCGCGGCGACGATGGCGGCGCCCATTTCCGCAGTGTTGACGAGGCGGGTGCCGGGTGCGCTGGTGAAAATGTCGCCGGTGCGCAGACCGTCGCCGATGACATTTTTAACGGCGTTTTCGATGGCGAGCGCCTCGTTTTCCAGGCCGAGCGAGAAACGCAGCAGGAGGGCGGCGGAGAGGATTTGCGCGATGGGGTTGGCGATGCCTTTGCCGGCGATGTCGGGCGCGGTGCCGCCGCTGGGCTCGAAGAGGCCGAAGTAAAGCCCGTCGCCTTTCGGCTGGCCCAGGCTGGCGCTGGCGAGCATGCCGAGGCTGCCGGCGATCATGGCCATCTCATCGCTGAGGATGTCACCAAACAAGTTTTCGGTCACGAGGACATCGAAGCTGCGCGGGGCCTTGATGAGCTGCATGGCGGCATTGTCCACATAAAGATGGGCCAGGGTGACATCAGGGTATTCTTTGGCGACTTCGATCATCGTCTCACGCCACAGGACGGAGTTGGTGAGCACGTTGGCCTTGTCCACGCTGGTGACGTGCTTGCCGCGGAGTTGCGCGGCTTTGAAGGCGACGTGGGCGATGCGGACGATCTCGCTCTTTTTGTAAACCATGGTGTCAATGACCTGGATGTCGCCATCGGGCAGGGTGTCGCGGCTTTTCGGCTGGCCGAAATAGAGGCCGCCAGTGAGCTCGCGCACGCAGAGCACGTCAAAGCCACCCTCAACGAGGTCAGGCCGCACGGGGCTGGAAGCTGTGAGAGCGGGGTAGCAAATGCCGGGTCGGAGGTTGGCGAAGAGGCCAAAATGCTTGCGCAGTGGCAGCAGGGCGCCGCGTTCCGGCTGCTCGTTGGGCGGCAGGTGCTCCCATTTCGGGCCGCCGACGGAGCCAAAAAGGATGGCATCGCTGGCCTCGCAGGCGGCGATGGTCTCAGCCGGGAGGGCTTTGCCGGCAGCATCAATGGCGGCACCGCCGACAAGCTGGGGGTTGTATTCAAAATGAATGCCGGATTTGGCGGCGATGCTGTCGAGGACGAGGAGGGCCTGGGCCATGACCTCTGGGCCAATGCCATCTCCGGGGAGAACTGCGAGTTTGTGAGTGCGGCTCATAAAGGGCCGCTTTCATGGACGCGGAACGCCGCAGGGGCAAGCGCGGAGACGGCGGTTGAGCATTTCCGGCGGGGGAATGGTCCAAACTTGCAAGGAGGCAGAGTCATGGGCGGTCAAACCCGGCTTTTGAAAATAGGATTGCCTTCGTTCGTCGCTGTCAATACTCTGTGATTACAATCATGAAAAAAATCCAAAAAATTTCGGCTGGAATTCTTCTTATCAGTTCCAGCGCCTGGGGACAAGGCACCGTGCTCTTGAAGGACATCAACCCGACGGGCCTTTCCGCACCCACCGAGGCCGCCTCCCTGGCCAAAGTGAATCCTGGCAGCGGAGAGATAATGATCATTTCCGTTCAGGACAGCCTGCACGGCTCGGAGGTCTGGAAAAGTGACGGGACACCGGGAGGAACAGCCATCATCAAGGACATCGTGCCGGGCAATGGCGGCTCCGCACCGGTCAATCTGACTCCTGCCGGCACTCAGATGTTTTTTTCCGCCGCCAATGACGCTTCTCCGCCCAAGCGCAACCTCTGGGCGAGCAACGGCATGGCTGCGGGGACAAATCTGGTCAAGGATCTGGGTTTCTTTGGCTCAGACGGACCGGAGAAATTGTTCAATTTCAACGGCACGCTCTATTTCCAAGGATTCAGCGGCACCGCCGGTCTGGAGCTATGGAGGTCAAACGGCACAGACGCCGGCACCGTGCTCGTGAGTGACATACGCCCCGGAGGAGGCGACTCGGCCATAGACCATTTTTATGTCTCCGGGACAGGCCCTTCGGCGATTTTGTATTTCACTGCGACAGACGGCCAGAATGATGTCGGTCTTTACAGGCTCAACCCTGCGGGCACGGGTGTGGAAAGACTTGGCGTGTCAGAACCCTTGTTCCAGCAATTCGGCCGAATCGCGCCGCAATATGTGAACATGAACGGGCTGACTTACTTCTCGGCCTTTTCGGGCAACGGGGTGGAACTCTGGCGCACCGACGGCACAGCGGGCGGAACCCAGGAGGTCTTTGACCTTTTCCCCGGACCGAGCAGTTCCGAACCCTCGCACATGACGGTGATGACGATCACAGGTCTGCAAGCCGGCACCTACCTTTATTACAGCGCCACCGACGGAGCGATCTCTGGTGTCGAACTGTGGCGCAGTGACGGAAACCCTCTTAACACCCCGGAACAGCTCAAGGACATTTTTGTCGGCGGCGACAGCTCGAATCCCAGCCAGCTCATGGTGGTGGGCAGCAATCTTTTCTTCACGGCGGATGATGGTTCGGGAGTGGAACTGCACGCCACCAATGGCCGCACAGGCAATGAAAACTCCGCCCGGGTCGCGGACATTGTGGCCGGCACGGGCGGTTCGAATCCGGGGAATTTCGTCAATTTCAACAACACCACCCTGCTGTTCACCGCGGTTGACTCCTCCAACAACCTCGGCCTCTACACCTGCGCCTCCGGCGCGTCGCTGCCCAACGCGGTCACTCGCATCAAAAGCCTGGGCATTGAAAGCACGGCCAGCCACATGACCCGGCTCGGCTCGAAGGTGTTCTTCCTTCTCAACAACAGCCAGCTATGGGAGACGGACCTGACCAACTCTCCAGCGGGCAATTCAAACGGCACGAAAATGGTCTTTAACTTCCGCTCCGGCAGCCGGGGATCCTCATCCGGGGAGTTCGCCGTGGCCGGCACGGATGTCTATTTTTCAGCGGATGACGGCGTGACCGGCAGGGAATTATGGAAAAGCGACGGCTCGGATGCCGGCACGATGCGCCTCGCTGACATTTTCCCTGGAGACGATGGCAGTTTCCCGCCCACGCCCAACAGTTCCGATCCCCTTTGGATCACCCCGTGCGGGCCGAACGTGTTCTTCAGCGCCGAGAACGCGAATGCGAACCGCGAGCTCTGGATTTATGATCCCACCGCCAACCCGGCGGTTTTCCAGGTCAAGGAAATCAATCCCACCGGGCCGTCAAACCCTGAGAATCTTTTCGATCTGAACGGACTCTTGCTCTTTACTGCGGAGGATGGCTCCGGATTTGGCACCACCGGACGCGAGTTGTGGAGGAGCAATGGCACCGAAGCGGGCACGGTCCAGGTGGCTGACCTCGTCACCGGTCCGGAGGGATCATTCCCCAGGCAGTTCACACCTTTCAAAAACGAAGTCTATTTCTTCGCTGGCAGGGATGGCGTGGGACGCGAGCTGATGAAAATCAACGGCACAGGCACGACGGTAACCCTGGTAAAAGACATTGCTCCCGGCGGGCTTTCGAGCATCAACGAGGAGAATGAATCCATGGCGGTGATGGGTTCGGGAGCTTCTGAGAGGCTTTATTTTTCGGCACGCAACGAATCCCAAGGCGGGCGTGAATTGTGGACCAGCAACGGCACGGACGCGGGAACCGTGCGCGTGAAGGACATCAATCCCACAGGTGACTCGCTCCCCCGGCAAATCACCACTGTGGACAAAGTGGTCTTCTTCACTGCCACCGATGGCGTCAATGGCACCGAGCTATGGAGGAGCAACGGCACCGAGGCGGGCACCGTCTTGGTGCGGGACATCAACGCCGGAGCCCCGGGTTCCGACCCGCAGGAGCTGACAGCCTCCGGCAAGCTCGTCTTTTTCACCGCCGACAACGGCCTTGACGGACGCGAGTTGTGGACGAGCAACGGAACCCTCGCAGGCACGGTTATGCTCACAGATTTTCGCAACGGCGGCAACCGCGCCTCCAGCATGGGCATCACGGGTCTCAAGGATGTGGACGGCGTGCTGTGCTTTTCGGCGGACGACGGCGTGAACGGACGCGAGTTGTGGATCTCCGACGGCACGGTGGCCGGCACCCGGATGATCAACGACATCAGCGGCATCCCGACAGCGTCAAGCCCCGGCGGTTTCACCCCCTTCCGCGGCCAGCTCCTCTACACGGCGGCCGACACGGAGGACGGGGACGAGCCGCGCATCGCCTTCATCGGATCGGACATCCGCGTCGAGCAGCCGGCCGCGAACCAGCTCGCGCAAAACGGCCCGGCGGTGGACTTCGGCGTGGCGGACGTTGCGGCCAAGGAGAGCACCATGCTGATCTTCACGATCCGCAACGCGGGCCTCAACACGCTGCGCGACATCAAACCGGTTCTTGGAGGCATCAATGCGGGAGAGTTCTCCCTGTTGAGCACCCCGAAACCAGCCTCCAGCCTGGCACAGAACGCCACGACGACATTCGGCGTCAAGTTCACGCCGAAGGAAGGCGGCCCGCGTGTGGCGCAGGTCTCCATCATCAGCAATGACGGCGATGAGAATCCCTTCATCGTCAATGTCACCGGCACCGGGGTGAAAGACCCCACCATCACAGACCATCCGGATTCCCTGATGAGGAACGTCGGCGAGGCAGCCGCTTTTGACGCGATGGCGGCCAGCTCAAGCGTGGCATTGACGAACGCGGATTACCAGTGGCGGCGCAACAACGGAGCGATCAAGGGAGCCCTCGGAACCGGCTTCAACATCCCCGCCGTCACGCTCAAAGAGGCGGGTGCCTACACCGTGGCGGTGAAAGTCGGCAAAATCCTCGGCATCAGCAATCCAGCGCAGCTCGGCGTCGTCCAGGCAAACACGCCCCCGGCGGTCCTCGTCGTTGGCAAAACCAAATCCGCCACCATGAAGGTTTCGGCGGCTGGCAACGGCCTGACCTACCAGTGGTTCCTTGGCGCGGTTCCCGTGGCCAACACCGCAGACGGGCGCGTCAAGGGAGCGCAGACTCCGACCCTGGTCATCGGCAACCTCGACGAGCCGGACAGCGGACTCTACTCCTGCCAGGTCACCGGTCCCGGCGGGATGCGCGCCGGCGGCCATACTGAACTGAAGGTATTCACGGAAAAACCGGTGCTCGACGATCCCCAGAACATGCCGGATGGGATCATCGGTGGCAGTTATGGATTTCCGCTGGAAGGCTTTGACATCATGGTGGACGCGGCGCCAGAAAAAGCACCCACCACCTACACCGCCGCCAACCTGCCCGCAGGGCTGAAAGTCAATCCGAAGACCGGCAAAATCACCGGCAGACCCACGAAGTCTTTCCCGGCTGGCCGGGACGTGACATTAGGCGCGGCCAACACCCAGAAGGCGGACCCCGTCGTTGAAACGATCATCATCAAAGACTTCCCCGCCAATCTCGCCGGCACCTATTCAGGCACCGTGGATCCCGACACGGCGCTCAATGACGGGCTGGGCGGACGCATTGACGTGACCATCAGCGCCACAGGCGCGCTCACCGGCACCCTCACCCTAGGAGCCGAGCGCATTCCGCTCAAGGGCGGCATCGAGGTGGACGCGGCTGAAGTCCTCCCTCCCAATTACACCGTCACCTTGAAGCGCAAGAACGGCACCAATGTCACCCTAGCGTTCGACATGATCATGGACAACATCGTCACCACTCAACGGCTGCTCACAGGCAACGCCAACGGCATCCCCGTCAATGGCTGGCGCCACGCTGTGCCCGCGGAAGCCGCCGCCTTTCAGGGGTACTATACCTTCGGCCTGGAACTGGGGGATCCGGGACATCCCGGCCAGGAGCACATTCCCCAAGGCTGGAGCTACGGCGCGTTCACAGTGGACAAAAACGGCAAATGGAAAATCGCCGGGCGCACTGCCGACGGCGAGACGATCACCTGCGCCGCCTCGGTCGGATTCGCCGGGCAGATGGTGGTCTTCCAGACGCTTTACAAACCGCTGGCCGGTTCGCTCTGGGGGTCTCTTGTCATTGATCCCGTGGACACCAACAATGCCGAGGACAACAGCCTCAGCGGTGATGTGAACTGGGTGCGACCCGCGAACACCAACACCAAGACCCGCGCCTACCAGGCCGGCTTTGGCCTGCCTGGCACGCCGGAGGCCTCGCCTGTGCCGCTGGAGGCCACGGGCGGCATTTATGTGGATCCGACCAAGACCAAGGTGCTGATCATGGGCCTGGCCTCGCCCGGCACCCAGACCAATCTGAATCTCGATTTCGAGCAGGGCGACCTGCTGACCAGCACCCAGGATCCCGATCAAATCCTCGGCATTCTGGATGGCAACAAAATCGCCAATCCCAAACCGGCCGGCCCGACCAGCACCCTCATCAAGAAGCTGGCGGCCAAGACAGGCTTGTTCGACGGGACTTTCCGCCTCACCGACCCAGACCAGCGCACCGGCGCCACAGGAAATCTCATCCGCGACGCCGTCTTCCACGGCATCCTCATCCGTGACGATGTGGAAATGAAGACCTACGGCGTCGGGCACTTCCTGCTGGAAAAACGACCCCAGGATGGCGAGGTGCCCAAGAAGACGGTGCCCGTTCTCGGCGGCTGGTTTGAACTGCGCGAGAACTGAGAACGACAAAGGCGGCGGGGTTTCCCGCCGCCTTTTTCTCTCATGCCTGATGCAGCGCCCGGAAGGCGGGTTCAGCCCTTCATGCCTTCCTGGCGCAGGAAATTTTCCACCCAGGTGATGTCATAGTTGCCGTTCTGGAAGTCGGATGTGGTGAGGATCTTCGACTGGAGCGGGATGGTGGTCTTGATGCCCTCCACGGTGAACTCGCCCAGCGCGCGCCTCATGCGGCGGATGGCAATGTCACGCGTGGCGCCTGTGACGATGAGCTTGGCGATCATCGAATCATAGTAAGGCGGCACCTCGTAGCCCGAATAAACGTGCGTGTCCACGCGCACGCCGCGTCCGCCTGAGGTGTACCAAAGATTGATCCTGCCCGGGCTGGGCGCGAAATTCCGCGCGGGATCCTCGGCGTTGATGCGGCACTCGATGGAGTGCCCGCGCGCGCCGGCGGTGAGCACATGCTCGCTGAGCGGCAGCCCGGCGGCGATGCGGATCTGCTCCTTGATGAGGTCGCATCCATAGACCTCCTCGGTAATGGGGTGCTCCACCTGGATGCGGGTGTTCATTTCCATGAAATAGAAATCCTTGCGGTTGTTGTCCACGAGGAACTCGATGGTGCCGCAGTTCTCATAGCCGATCTCCTTGCACAGCTTCACCGTGGCATCGCCCATCTTTTTGCGCAGCTCGTCGCTGATCTTGGGACTCGGGCACTCCTCGATGATCTTCTGGTTGCGGCGCTGCATGGAGCAGTCGCGCTCGCCGAGATGCACCACGTTCCCGTGGCTGTCGGCCACGACCTGGAACTCAATGTGATGCGGCTTTTCGACCAGCTTTTCCATGTACATGGAGCCGTCCCCGAAGCATTTGAGAGCCTCAAGGCTGGCGGCCTGGAAGCTGGAGACCAGGGTGGCCTCGTTGAGCACCGGCCTCATGCCGCGCCCGCCGCCGCCGGCCGTCGCTTTGATGATGACGGGGTAGCCGATCTTGCCCGCCCATTCGCGCGCCTGCTCCTCATTGTGGATGATGCCGTCCGAACCGGGTGTCACCGGCACACCGGCCGCGCGCGCGGTGGCGCGCGCGGTGTTTTTGTCGCCCATCATGGAGATGACCCTGGCGCTGGGGCCGATGAACTTGATTTTGCACTTGTCGCACACTTCGGCGAACTCCTCCTTCTCGGAGAGAAAGCCGTATCCGGGATGGATGGCGTCCACATTGGCGATCTCCGCCGCGCTGATGATGCGGCTGATCTTCAGATAGCTCTCGGTGCTTGGACCGGGGCCGATGCAGATGGCCTCATCCGCCAGGTGGACGTGCATCGAGTCCACATCCGCCTCGGAATAGACGGCAACGGTTTTGACATCGAGTTCTTTGCACGCGCGGATGATGCGGACGGCGATTTCACCACGGTTGGCGACGAGGACTTTGCGGAACATGCGGAGAATGGGCGGATTTCTGTGCTTTTTGCGCGGCTTGACCCGGTTGGCGGTCGGCTGGCTCGGAGCTGTCAGGCTTTCAATTCGAACAAGGGCTGCCCGTACTGCACGGGCTTGCCATCCTCGACAAGGACACGGGCCACCGTGCCGCGCATTTCGGCCTTGATCTCGTTCATCACCTTCATGGCCTCGATGATGCAGACGGTGGTGTTCTCATCCACCGGGTCGCCGATGTTGATGAAGGAGCTTTCTCCAGGCGCGGCCGAGCGGTAGAAAGTGCCGACCATGGGCGAGTTGATGGTGGGGCCTGCCGGCGCAGTGTCCGCAGGGGCGGAGCGGGCGGCCTCCTGGGGAGGCGCGGCGGGCGGCGGAACCTGCGCGACCTGCGGGGGGTAGGCTGCGGCGGGAGCCGGAGCGGACACTGGCAGGTGCTTGAGCAATTTCTGAAAAGTCTCCAAGTCCTGCCCGCGGCGCAGCTCCAGTTTGGATCCCTGGTTTTCAAAGTGAAAGTAGCTGAGATCATTCTCAGCCATCAGCGCCACGATCTGTTTGATCTGTTTCAAGTCCAAGGCGGTGGCCTCCTTTTCGGTTGGTTTGGGTTCGTCCATTCGGGGAATGTGAGTGCGTTGAGCGCGTGAGACTAACCGCTGTCCCGTTGGAGGCAAGGAGTAAAGGAAGGCGCAGTCCGGCCCTCATTCTCACAATCCGGCCTGATGACAGCACGAGGGTACGGTGTCACTGCCGAAGTCGAGCGTCCCGCGCAAGCGCCAGGCGAGGATGACGGCGGTCACCAGGGCCAGGCCACGCTGGAGCCGGCGCAGTGTGGCCGGTTCCAACGTGCCGCCGAGCCTTTGCAGCCCCGTCTGCGCCAGCCAGAGCAGGGGCAGGGTGCCGAGGCCGAAAGCGAGTGTGAAGCCCGCGCCCTTGAGCGCGGAGCCGTTTGCCAGCGCGAGAGCGAAGATCATGTAAAGCGGACCGCATGGCAGCAGCGGCGTGGCCAGGCCGAGCAGGCCGGAGCGCGGGCCGCTCTTCATTTTGAAGGCCGCGCTTTGCAGCCGGCGCAGAGGCCGGGCCAGAAAACCCGGCTTGGGCAGGCGCGAGTCCAGCCCCATTCCGACCAGGGCAAAGGCCAGCACCATGAGCCACGGCAGCACGATGCCCGCGCCATGCTGGAAGAACCCCAGAGGCACCACGCCCGCCGTCCCGGCAAGCGCCCCCACCAGCGCGTACGAAACAAGCCTGCCTCCATGATAAAGCCCCGTGTCGCGGAAAAAAGACACCGACCCGGGCTTGGAACTCACCGCCCACGAGCACGACAGCGGCCCGCACATGCCCACGCAATGAATGCTGGTGACGAGTCCGGCGAGGAAGGCGGCGGCGCTGGTGTCTATCGAGGTCATCGGACTTCGGCGGCGTTGTGCGCGGGCAGGGGTTCCAGCGGCACCTGTGACGGCTGGTTTTTCAGGGCGATCTGGATGAAGCAAAACCACGCGGCCAGGAATGCGGCCAGCAGCAGCACCACCAGCAGCCAGGGCTTATTGGATAAAATCTTTCGGATTGAGAGGGGCATTGGATTTGAGGCGCGGGTCGGGACCGAGGAACTCCATCACGCGCGTGGTCATGCTGGCGCCGGTGCCGGATTCTGTGACCTTGATCTGGAGTTTGAAGGGGCCGTTGTAGGCGGCCTCGGGCAGGGAAAGCACGATGGCTTTTTGCTCCTCGCCCATCGCGGGCAGCTCCAGCGCCGACTGGAGTCCGGTCACCTGCAGTTCCTGCGGTGTCCGGCCGGTGACTTCGAGCTGATAGGATGAGGGCGCGTTGCGCTTGTTGATGACGCGCACGAGGAACTGGTTCCGCACCACGCCCTCCCCCGCGTAATACGGCGCGCCCACCATGCGCACCACGCTGGCGCGCAGCGGCTCGATGCGCGTGGTGGCGAAGAGAAATGCCGCCGTGCCCGCCAGGAGGATGCACGAATAAAAGACGGTGCGCGCCCGCAGCAGCCGCGTCCTGCCTCCCTGCAGGCCGGTGTGCGAGTCATAGCGCACGAGGCCCGCCGGGCGTTGCAGCCGGGTCATGATCTCGTCGCAGGCGTCCACGCAGGCCGCGCAGCCGATGCACTCCAGTTGCAGCCCGTTGCGGATGTCTATGCCCGTGGGGCAGACCTGCACGCAGCGCCGGCAGTCCACGCAGTCACCCGCCGCCGCGCCCGCCTTGCCGCGCGGCTCTCCGCGCTTTTTGTCATAGCCGATGACGATCGAGTTGTCGTCCGTCAGCGCTGATTGCAGCCGGCCATACGGGCACAGGATGATGCAGAACTGCTCGCGGAACCAACTGAACGAAAAATACAGCGCGCCCGTCAGGAAGACCACCACGCCAAAGGCCAGGCGGTGCTCCTGCGGCGAGCTTTGCATCATGCCGTAGAGACCGTGGATGGAGACGAAGTAGCTCAGAAAAATGTGCGCGATGAGCGCGGAGCAGAGAATGAACAAGGCGTGCTTCACCGCGCGGCGGGTGATTTTCCCCGCCGTCCACGGCGCCTTCTCCAGGCGGCGGCGGGCGGGTCCGTCGCCATCCACCCAGCGCTCGATGCGGCGGTACACATGCTCCAAAAAGACGGTGTAGGGGCAGGTCCACCCGCACCAGACGCGGCCGAACAGGGAGGTGACGAAGAACAGGGCAAAGGCCAGCCCGGTGATCAAAAAGAAGCCCACCCACAGGTCCTGCGCCGCCAGTGTCAGCCCGAAGAAATGAAAACGCCGCGTCTGCACATCGAGGAAGACCGCCGGGAAGCCGCCGACCGGAATCCAGGGCAGGGCTGCGTAAATGACCAGCAACACGAGCGCGGAGACCTTCCGCCAAAAGGTGAACCGCCCGCGAACATCCGCCGGATGCACAAACTTCCGCGAACCATCGGCATTGATGGTCGAGAGCGTGGTGAGTGTCGGCTGGTTCATGGGTCGGAGCGGGGGAAAACTCCTGCGCTACCCACCATGCGCGGAGCACAGGGCAAATCTCCGCCCGCTTTGCGATAGCTGGCACCGATCTTGTCAGCGGGCCGCCGCCACCGGCACCCACAGATGCGCCACGGCCTTCTCACCGCGCTCATTGACATGCTCCACGCGCACGAGGTGGTCGCCCGGCTTTTCGAAGCGGTGCGTGGTGGCGGCGTAGCCATCCCTGGCCAGCTTCACCGCGTTGCCATCGGAGCGTGTCTGCACAGGCGGAGTGCCGTCGCCGAAGTCCCAGGTCTCGCCCCCCGTGGAGCGGAACACGCGCACTTTGAAGGTGATCTCGTCGCCAGCCTTCACGCCCAGGGAGGGCGCGCAAGTCGCGTGGATCGCGGGCGGGATGAGCTTCGGGTCCGTGTCGCCGATGACCTGGACGATGGCGAAGTCATAACTCATCGCGCCATCCCTGCCGGTGATCTTCAAAACCTCGCTGTAACAGCCGGGCTGGTCATAGCCGCGCTCCACACGCGGCCCGGCGGCGGAGGTGCCGTCGGTCAAAGCCCACTCATACTTTTCAATGCCCGCCGCCGCCCAGGACTTCGAGCCATCCAGCACCAGGCGCTCCCCCACCCGCACGAAATGATGCGGGCGCGCCACGGCGATGGCGGCGGGCTTTTGCTCCCGCAAAGCCGCCTGCCAGGCGAAGGCGTAGGCCTCCTCCGTGCCCCACTCGCCGGAAGGCTGGCGGCTCTTGATGCCGAAATGAAGATGCGACCACCCGCCGCTGGCGCCCTCCTTGCCCAGCAGCCCGATCTTTTGCCCCAGCTTCAAGCGCGTGCCCGGCTTCACACTTTCCTCAATGCTGTGCAGGTGGCTGTAACGGTAATACCAGCCCCGGTCATCCAGCACATAGACCACATCGTAACGCGGCCGCACCGGCGTGCCGATGTAGCCCGGCAGCACGCTCTCCCCCACGCTGACAACGAGTCCATCCGTGGCCGCCACCACCTCCACCAGCGCCTCGCAGCCGCCGAAGTCGAGGTCGTTGTGGTAATAGATCTGTTTGCGGTCCGGGCGGTCGCCGCCGTCCACATAGGTGGGCTCGTTGCTGAACTGCGTGCTGGTGGCGAACCAGCGCTGGCGGCAGGGCAGCGCGAACAGCTCCGGCTCGATCCAGGGCGAGCCCGCCGGCCAGAGCCGCAGCCGCGCGTCCTTTTTCAAGCCCCAGGAATCCTGGCCCGAGTTCGCGTTGTAGCCGCGCGTGATGGGGCAGTCCACCTGCGCGCCGCCGGCCTGCGCGGGCAGATGATAGTTGGCGCTGCTGATCCAAAGCGTCTCGCCGTTCACCTCGATCCTCACCCTCGCCTCGCGCACCGCCGCGCTCATCGAGTCCACCCGCTCCTCCAGATCGAGCAGCCTCACAGTTGCCTTCGTGCCGTCAGAAAGCGTCACCACTGCGGACTCCCCGAGCGAAAGATCCACCGAACGATGCAGCGGCTGCCGTGTCGGCTCCGGCGGTTTGGCGGCGGATGCGGCCAGCAGGCCGGTCAGGAGAAAAGCGGGGGCAAGGCGTGGAAACATCCACCTTCTACGCCCGCCAGCGGGGGCTTTTCACGAGTCGGCGCGCCGCGTGGCCAAGGCGACTTCTCATGCGCCCGCCTCAAGACGGGCCGGCGCAGTTGGATCCCCGCTTCTTGAAGTGATGGATTTTCAATGCCCCGGCACTCCACGACTCCAGCCGCGGGCCGCCACCCTTGGTGATCACACGGGGTTGACGTTCCGCGCCAGCAGCTCCCTCGCCGCCTGCTCGATGCCGGGCAGCAGCGCGTCCGGCAGGCCGGTCAGCAGCGGCAGCACCGGTCCGGTGTCCGCCACTCCCGCCAAAGCCACGGCGTGGTGCAGCACCAAAATGGGGCTGTGCGCGTTGCGCAGATCCTCCAGCGGGCGGAAGATCTGCCGCAGCGTCTCGGCCTTCTCAAAGTCACCCGCCTGGATGGCCGCGAGCAGCGCCATGCTCGGGCGCGGCGCCACGCACACGCAGCCCGCCGTGAAGCCCGTGATGCCGAAGTCCCGCAGATGCACGATGGCCGGCTGCTCGCCAATGCCCGAGACGATCATCTCCGGGTTCACCAGCGATACCAGTTTTGACAGGTAGGGGTCCACCGCCGGGTCCTCCTTCACCACCGCGTACTTGATCCAGGAAATCACCCCGTCATTCACCAGCGCCGCCGCCAGCTCCGGCGTGATGTAGGCCTCGTCCTTCATGTACAGCACCGCCTTGATGCCGGACTTCTCCACAAAATGCCGCACCGCCGTGGCCACCCCCTCCGGCTTCGAGGGGAAAAGCGTCGGCAGCAGCATGGCCGTGGGAAACTCATGGTCCCGCAGCACCGCCGCCTGATCCATCGCCGTGCCGTACATCGGGCCCACGCTCGGCACCATCCACAGGTCCTCCGGCGCCAGCTCCCGCAGCATCGTCAGCAGCGCCGGATACTCCGAGGGCGCCATGTTGTACAGATTCGCATTGCCCCCGTAAAGCAGCGTGCGGATGCCGCCCGCGTGCATGTGCTGGATGAGCCGCGCGTTTTGCTCCCGGCTCAGGGAAAGGTCCGCCCCGCGGCAAAGCGGCGGGACGGCGATGACGGAACTGCGGAGATCGGCGGCGGTGACGGGCGTGGTCTTCATGCGGCCCGCACAGTGGGAGGGCGCGCGCCTTGGGCAAAGGGAAAATCACTCTGTGAAAGAAGTCTCAACGCGCGGCCAAAAGCCCGCGCAGGGCGGGGTCCTCGGCGGTCTCCAGCACGGGCGGGGCGGCGCTCATGCGGCTGAGGTGATGCAGGAGCATGGAGCGCTCGATGCCGGCCTCGGGCGGAAGGGCGGCGCGCGCGTGGATGAGGGCGAGCGCCGACTCGGGGGTGTCCAT